>Ga0123353_10000011_pt1 | contig 219687 bp, 298 predicted proteins | sample TergutLab28metaG_3_FD_92763 | JGI IMG/M metagenome (GOLD analysis project Ga0123353, IMG submission 92763) | Labiotermes labralis P3 segment gut microbial communities from Petit-Saut dam, French Guiana - Lab288 P3 | ecosystem: Host-associated > Arthropoda: Insects > Digestive system > Gut ... | reverse complement strand
ATTGGTACAGGTGGAGGGATTTGAACCCTCAATCCGTTTCCGGCATAGGATTTTAAATCCTACGTGAATTCCAGTTCCACCACACCTGCACATCTTGGCGGAAGGTAAGGGATTTGAACCCTTTCAAGATTTCTCTTGACCTCGGATTAGCAATCCGGTAGCTTACCAACTCGCTCAACCTTCCTTATGGGGCAGATATAATAATCGAACCTTAGTAAACCATTCCATTGAACAGTTAGATCAGCTGATATCATAAACTACTATATCCGCCTTATGGGGTGAATAACGGATTCCGAAACCGTCCTTCTAGTGTCACAGACTAGTATGCTTCCTCTACATCATATTCACCTTATGTTGGTGGGAGAGGTGGGTGCCGACCCCACTACGTCTTAGGACAACGGATTTACAGTCCGCCGAGTTTGCCGATTCTCTGTACTCTCCCATATATGGTGCTCAAGGCGAGATTTGAACTCGCAAGCCCTTACGGACCTTGGTTTCTAAGACCAAGATGTATTCCATTTCCAACACTTGAGCATCTGGCTCCTCCAATAGGACTTGAACCTATAATTTACGGTTAACAGCCGTATGTGATACCAATTTCACCATAGAGGAATATATACAATAAAATTACCGCCTACTGTGTAAACAATAGACGGCGAATGTATGTTTATCTATTGATTACTCAATTCAACAACCTTACCCACAAGGGGTGAGGATTGCAGCTAAATCAGAATTAATTCTGATTCGCGTTGGCTGGTTGAAGCAACCTCTAGACTGTAAGACCCGGAGGTCTATCAGGTTACTTTTTCTTAGAATATTCAAGGCTCCGTTCACATCTGCGTTTAAGATTATTCCTGTTGCAGACCTGTACTGACCCTTTGAAATCCTTCTGCCACTAAACGCTTTTTCAATAGGGTTGTCTGCATTCCAAATAGGGAGTTCATCATCTGAGAAAAAATCTGCTTTTGAAGTGTAGCTTTCTTCTTGTTCAACATACTTGATTCCAAATATCCCACATCTTGATTGAAGTTTCTGACGAAATACACCATGAGGAATCTGAACAAAATTCTGATTGTTTTGACGACCGATATTGATAGATCTTTTCATGTCAACATTGTAACCAACAACAATGTTTCCAATCTGATTCTCAATACAATAATCTACAATAATCTTCACAGCTTTGTTCATGTAGTAATTGACTCTATTGTTCCTTTTTCTTGTTATTAGAAATTGGTTGTTAGTCAAATGTTTGATTCCTTGCAAATCTTTGATACTCTGCAATCTTGCATTCTCTTTGTTCCACCACTGGTTAATTGATTTGAGTTTCTTACCGTCAATTATGAATGACGCCCCAGTTGATGTTACACATGTTGCAAGATTGTCGAGACCTAGATCTATTCCCAAAAACTTATTTGAATCTAATTTAACCTCCTTTACTTCTACTTCATGAACATATTCAATTTCAAAATACTTTCCTGCAAATTTAGGAATAATTCTAATAGATTTAATATTTCCCTCTTCAAGATTACTAGGAAATTTAATCTTAACTTCTCCAAATTCTTTCTTGAATTTGTGTGACATCTGAAGAATCAGATACCCATTTTTAATATTGAAATTTGGGAGAATCAAAGAAAATAACTCATTTTGTTTCTTATATTTTGGAAGTCTAACTTCTTGAAACCTGTATCCATCTTTCTTAATTTTCTTCAAAAGTGCAAAGAAAGATTTAAAATTTCTGTCAACAACTCTCATCATTTGTTGAGCCACATCTGCAGGCAATAATTTGTAATTTTCACTACATTTCAAAATATGATAAGCAGATTCATATCTCAACCATTGACCTTCTTGGAAAAAATATTGTCGAATCACATACAATGTTTCATTATACATATTTTTAGACAACTTACAGAGCTCTCTAAGAGCTAAATATTCCCTCTTCTTCAAACCTCTAATTTGACATTTTTGAGTTCTATACAATCTACTTTCACCTTTTTTAATATTATATATTAATCGTATTAAAAAGTCAATAATATTATTATGAATACACACTTACATCCTTACCCACAAGAGAGAAGGTTTTACATTCACATAATATAAATTCACCTAAAAGTCAAGACTTATTTTAATATATTAATCGAAGTGATCATATTTCTTAATTTCATCTCTTATTACTGCAGCTAATTCATACTTCTCTTCTTCTATAGCACGCCTTAATTCTGCATAGAGTTTCCTTCTTACTACTATAGATTGATCTATCTCTACATCAGTATTAGACGAAATTGTTTCACTAACACCATCAGTACTAATTATACTTACAGGTCTAATTATACTTATAGGTATACTTCTACTCATACCATAAATTTCTATAGGATAATCATTAATAGAATCAGAATAACTAATACCTCCAACAAATTCTATTTGGGACATTATATCTCTAACAAGTGAACTCCAACTATTATCTTCATTCATTTAGAATATCATTCCTTTCATTTCCATCCACATGATTATTATCATGACATTCATATATAACGAAATTATTTGTAAAATACAAGCGGCGGAATCTGACCTACTTAACATTTATCACAAAATCACAATGATTTTAAACATATTAGCTTTAAGTATTATTCTATCCATAGCCTGTAGAAGAAAAAATAGAAAAGATATCACACCGCTTGTGCTCTCTCAATATGATAGCTGTTACGGATACCAATTGCTCCTAGTGTGTAAACACCATTGCCGTCCATTTAACTCGGCTACAAATCGCTGCAGCGTTTGATTTGCACCATCATATTTCAATCTAGATGATTACTTCATGAATTTGAAGCATTCACTACAATATACAGGCTTTGTACCAGTAGGTTCAAATGGTACTCTACAACTATCACCACAATTTGAACAAACAGTATCAAACATCTCACGCCTTGGCCTATCATCTGATGAATTTCTTGAATTAGTACCTCTACATTCCTTACACCTTAATGGATCTTTGAAACCCTTTTCAGCAAAAAATTGTTGCTCTCCTGCAGAGAACGGAAATTCGATTCTACAATCTCTACACACTATTGTTTTGTCTTCGTACATCCCTTTTCATAACCCTCAATTCTGTAATATAATAATGATAGTCTCTCCTATCAGTCACCACCTGCTGCACTACTCGTCTGCGGTCACTGTCTTCACATCTGCAGCCAACGTACCATATTATTATTCAACACACATGATATGTACCCGTACGTTTCTGATTTGCACTTCAAATTGAGAGGTGTGAATTGGATACCAATGGTTGCAGGGGCCAGAGTTGAACTGACGGAGTCAGGATTATGAGACCTGATGGAATACCGATTCACCCTGCGTCATACTTTAATCTACATGTTCGAGAAGTCAACTACACGGGACTAAAGTCCCATGCTTGTCGCTCAGGGAACTTGGTGGTTCCAGTATCGACGACCTATCCCCGCAGTTGCTGCAGTTCTCGAAGAAGGTTCGCAAACCTTCTTTCAATATGTTTTTAGCTGCGTTGTGGTCACGATCTATGACTAGACCACAAGCATCGCAAGTGTAGATCTGTTCTCCGAGGGGCATTTCTTTGGTTGCACCACATCTGCTACACATTTTTGAACTGGGGAACCATTTGTCAATTTTGATTAGATGCTTTCCTTGCGACTCAAGTTTGTAGCGAAGCATTTCAACAAAACTTCCCCAACTGTTGTCTGTAACTGACTTCCCGAAGTTCAAACATTGTGACATCGACTGCATATTCAAACCTTCTACACAAATTGCATCAAATTCATTGGTTATCTGTTTTGACTGATTGTGGAGAAAATTCTTTCTTTGGTTTGCAATATGCTCATGAATTCTTGCGATTTTTATTTTCTGAAATTTGTAGTTGTTAGACCCTCTTATCATTTTTGATAACTTTCGTTGTTCTATCGCTAATTTTTGTTGAGATTTCTTGTAAAATTTGAAGAATTCTTCAGGATTTCCATTCACAGGATCATCTCCGTTGGAATCAACATATAACTTTGACATCGAAAAATCTAATCCTATCGCATCTTCAATCTTTTTCTCAACAATCTCCACTTCATATTCGGTTAAAATGGAAATAAAATACTTTCCACTTGCAGTTCTCGAAATTGTTGCAGATTTGATTAGATGATTTTCTGGAATTGGGCGATGCATCTTAGTTTTGATAAGAGTTCTCAACTTCTGCAATTTCAATTTTCCGTCAACAAATTTCAAATAATTAACTGTGAATACATTTCTTGAAGATTTCTTTGATTTGAATTTAGGAAAACCAATCTTACCCTTCCCTCTGAAGAAATTTGAAAACGCTTTCTGCAAATTTATCTGAACATTACAAAGAACATTTCCTGGAACCTCTTGCAAGAATTCAAACTCCTTTTTGTATCCAGCTGGAGTTGTCATCAAACTTTCCTTCGTCTTCTCATAATGTTGAATCCTATCTGCAAGCATTCTATTCCAGATAAACCTACAACAACCGAAAGTTCTAGCGAAAAACTCTTGCTGCTCAAGTGTTGGATACAATCTAAATTTGTAAGCTCCATTCAAAATCATAGATTTTTATTTTTCCTCCCGACGACTAAAGTCGACGGACATCTAACTACATTATATGTAACAGTATAACCATAATCATAAATGAAGTAACTGTGACGTCTGCTTCGAACATATATATTATCAAAGGTTGATCTAATCTTTATGACTATCTTGGATTTTGAAACCTACAAGTTTTATAACCCAATTTAAGAATTTATGCATTGAATTATGAAATAACGTACAGAATATAACACAAATTACTATGTGTATCACATAATGGATTATTTCATCAAATATAGAATGACTATCAACTGATGCATGACTTGAAATATCATAATACACTAAACTTAACAATACTCCAACTAAGATTAAAATAAGTAAAATACCTAATAATCTCTTCACAAAATAACTCCTTCTTAAATTCTGAGTACTGAGAATAATTAGATCGGTAAACCCTTCCGGGTGTAAGATTAGCAGTCTTATTCATTATATGAAGTAACCGATCTAGCTGCATCAGTACTCAATTTTCTGATTCATCCCAAAGTTTTATAACAGAATCCATATATACTAATTCTCGTCCAGTCCACCCATACATCAGATGAGTTCTGTAAGCTAATTCAGGTATTGATGAATTATCATAACCTGCAGTTTGTATACAGAATACATTAACTTTAGGGTTAACTTTCTTGCGATATTCTCTAACAAGTGCAAAAACATTTATATGACCTACTTCATCAAATCCAGCTTTTTCATATTCTGATTTCTGGTAACTTGTACCATAAAGTTGACCATGTCCACACTGCATATCACTGAAAATACATATATTATCCCAATGTTCTTTATCAGCTATAGCATCTCGAAAGAATTCCCATATACCTCCTTCAGTATTGCCACCAACATCTTCAGATTCATTATCATTAATACTCTTTGTATGATTCAATATACCGCTACGTTTAGTTATAGGTGTGATAATTAAACGATTTCCAAATTTTCCAACATATCCTTCATCTGAACATGCTGCAACTATCACTGATGAAAGATTATCAATTTCAGCTATTGTAATTGTACCGTATTCAGAATTAAATGTACCCCAAGCTGAGCCTGAGTTATCAGATAAACACATTGTTTTACCTTTGATCTTAGGCATATTATTTACTGCGATATCCATACAAATCTCTAATTCATCCATTATTATAATTTTATGGTTGACATTAGAATTAGTTATTGCTTTCATAGCTGATAAATATCTAAACGGAAATTGTTTTCCATCTAATACACCTGATTTAAGTTTCTCCATATAAACTTTACAAAAATCGATATCATCAACTTCTTCAAATACTCCTCGGATATTTCTAAGTAAGGCCATATGACCGATATTTATAGTATTATAAATTTCTATCCAAGATTTACCTTCAGAACGTAGATTCTCCCATGTTTTTTGCTCAGTGTTGAGTTCAATTGTACCCTTCTGCATTAACTCATCGATAACTTTAGAATTTGCATGAGTCAAACGAACTGCATTTATAATACCTATTTCATGATTCTTATATTTAGCAATCTGATAAAAACCGAACTCAGAAAGACGTTTCGCTATTGAACGTTTAAGAATAGATGGAATATTATTCTTCTTTCCTTCATGTTTAAATAGATAGTATGTAAGTTGTGTAGCAGGCTCATCAGCACGTGACATAACTTGCATTTGAATCTCATTAAATTTACCTGGATTATTATCTGTCCATTCTTTCCTTCTTGGATGCATGGCTGCACGAACCATTATTACTTGAGGATTCAAACGCATATTATATTCATGACGAAGTTTAATTGCCCAATATAACACTGCACCAAAATCCTCATCGAGAGCGTTATCTATAACTTTTTCCATTATTTCAGAAGTAGTTTTATTATCAAATTCTGATAACAAATCAAATTCACCAATTAGATGATGTACATCATACATAGCATCTTTTACCTTAGCTCTTCCGAATAATCCATCTCTATAATAAGCAGGTTCACCAAATATTGAACTTGCAGAAACCATCTTCAATGTTGTCAATGCAGTCATTACATATGAATCACCACACATAAAATTTTCTACAATTTTATCTGGTTGCAAAGATTGTACTTCGACCATATCCGCTACTACTTTAGATATCTTACTCATCATATACACTCCTACTAGAAATGAATCAAGTATTACATTGTATAATAAAACTAACTAAAAGTCAATACCAAATTAAAAATATTTTTTACAAGGAAGAATAGATAGAAGTTGTTTTTATGAGGTTTAATTTCACTTGTGTCCTCAATCATAGATTCTCGATGTATAACCATGAACTCAAAATGGTTAATCAACGGAATAGCTCACTAAGTCTATTCTCCAAGTACTCCTATTTATCTCCCTTGGGCTTCACTGTACAGAAGGCTCCAGCTAATGCTATTCCCATTCTAATTCGCATCTCGAATATCTTGCGTAGATTATTCCGGATTGTACAAGCCCGGTCTACTGGTGCAAGAAGCGGCGTTCTCCGGCATTGCTTTCAAGGCTGACGGCCGAATGTTCGACAAATAATCACTCCACCCTGACGCTAGTTTACTGTACAGGTTCACACTCTATTCACTATATTATAACGAAATCATTTAAAATATTTTGGGCATCTCATATTATTGTGAGATAAACATAAATCACAACCACATCCCATTATTCTTAGAGCTACTACAGACATTTGTAATGCTCCTAAAATTTCTATATCATCAATTTTACTAGTATTAATATATTCTTGAATAATATCTGCAGCTTGTTCTTTCTCCATTACAACCTCTGCTCCATCTTGAGTTTATTCAAACTAAGATAATCCTCCATAGCAGTTATAAGACAATCTGACTGAATTAATTCCTGTTTAAGTAATGTATCAAAATCACCACTACGTCTTACAATCTTATATTTGAGACCGGAGAAATCTTTATATATCTCATATTCAGCTAACATGAGAGAGTTTTTCCTTGTTACCGTCATGTGGGCTAATTGTTTCATTTCATCTCGTGTAGCATGCCACATAGCAGGTAAAGCTTTTTCACAGATGAAGATCTTTCGCCTCTTTGTTATTTTATCTACAGATAACATTGCTACAAGTAGACGATATGATTTACCTTCTGATTTAACTAATATACGATACGGACTCATATCACTATCCTCCTATATCCTGCGGTATACTATAAATGTAATCTAAAGTTCTATCTTTACCTTTATTATCTAAACCATAACCTGCAAACCATTCAGTAGAATCTGTTTGAATGGCAGCAAAATTAGGTTTATATATTGCATCATCTCGTAATCTGTGTAGAAGAACTGCAGTAGTTATAGCTGTATTAGGATATGTATTCTGATAATATTTAACTACTGCTTGTAATGTTTTACCAGAATCACAAATATCATCAAATATAATTATCTGTTTAATATCTGCTGCAAGATACATATCTGTAGGTTGTATAATTTTAACTTCACTACTTTGTTCGTTTTCATGATAACTTGATGCACGTATATAATGACAATATGCTGGAGGTAGAAGTTTTGTTACATTACAGAATAATTGGACTGCACCATTCATTACACATACATATAATAATTCATCACTAGAATATTGTATTATAGGTTCAATATTCACATACGCCATCTTTATAACAGCTCGTTTGATCTTATTCCCACTATATACAATATTATGATCAACGGTATCTAATTGTGTATAAATTTCCTTGTCAAATTCTCGTATATCTTTACTATCCATTTTATACCTCTAATATATCTGAAATTTTAATTTCCCAACCATAACAACCGAATGATATAAATTTCTGTTTGAATTTTTCATAATCGCCATATGTGGCTCTACGTAACAAACCTGATTTAAAATCTCTAACCTCTTGTAGGAGCTCTGCTTCCGTTGGAGTTAAATTATACTTTTTCATCATTTCACTTCTATTACAAAATCTTTTGCATTAGGATGTGCACAGCCTTGAACACCTGCAAGTAATATTTGAATGTCTTCTATTTCATACAAGGTTTTAAATAGATTCTTAATATTGTTTTTATCTAGATGGTCTAATATATCATCTGCGAGAATCAATGGCATATCTACTCCACCGCTCTTAACAATACTAAGAAGTAATGATAATGTATACATACACTGCTCACCAGTAGACAAGAGATCAAATGGACGATATCCAATACTCATATCATTTGTATCTATACCGAAACTAAAACTATTAACTTTCTCTGAAAGATAAAATCTAGCTTTAATGTTCTTATCATTTAATAATTGCTGTAAATACATCGTCATATCTGTAGCAAGATGTTCAAAAGGTTTATCCATCACTCTCGATTGAAGACCATTAACATCTGTCAATCTTATCCAATCTTTGAGTATTTCAATATTCTGCTCAACTTGATATTTCTGCTTTGTTAACGTCTCCGTCAATTCATTATATTTCTTATTAGCGGCAATCTTTGTAATCAAGGCCTGTTTATCATTAGAAGATTCAAGTAATTTATCTATTTCAATTGCAAAATAACTATCATCTCTATCTTCAACACCATCAACAATTTTTGATGTTAAACTCTGTAACCTAGCATAAGCAGATTCAAGAGTTCTTATCACCTGATTAACATTTGCTAATTCTTTTTCATGATCACGTCTTTCCTTATCAAAATCTTGTTGAATTTTACGTCTTTCAACATCAAATTCATATTGAATCTTATTTATTTCCTCTTTTATAGAAGTTATCTGATTATTTATATCTGCACTTTCAGTAGTCAGATTATCAATCTCTTCTTCATATTGAATAACATCTTGCTTATATTGTTCTACAAGTTTAGATATTTCAGCACATTTACCTTGAGTATATGGGCAAATACCTTGTCCTTTCAATACTTTCTGACGTTCCTCAATGAGAACTCTCCTTCGTGTAATTTCATTCCCTTTACTAGAAAGTTGACCTATCAATCCCTCTATAGTAACCTCTAATTCAACAGTATCGGGCGATTCAAATTCAGGAGATTCAAAAACCTTAGCAGAAAGTTCCTTGAACCTTTCAGACATATCGTTATAAGCACTATCTTCTAATAAAGAGTTAGCAGATAATTTCAATCCATCAATCTCACTTCTAATCTGCCTATTCTGTCTAGCAAGAAGTCTATCTTTATTCAATTTATCTCTTTGAATCACATTCTCAGCAATTTCAGCTTGAAATTTACTAGAATCTAAACCTTCTTCACAATCATCATAGAATACAAGACTTTGAATAGTACTTTGTACTCTCGAAGATTCACTTTTCTTGAATGATTGAACTGATTTCAAATATTCATTCAATTTACGAATACCTTCGAGTCCTGTTGGTAAATCTTTAGTATAATCTACAATCTCTGTGACAAATTCAGGATCAAGAATTTTACCATATTCTTTGATTGCATCACGAAGTACTGTTTCCCAAACAAAATCTGAATCGGCTGCAGGTAAGAACCACATAAACCAATCTTTAAGTTTATTAGAGGTCATTCCAACAAATTCATTGAAATTGAATACAGGCAACTCTAAACCTTGCATTAAATCACTGATATTTTCAACACACAAATTGTCAGGTTGAATATCTACCATAGATATAATATCCTTAGATGTTTTAGACCATCCTCGAATTATTTGAATATCTGTATCATCAGATCTACTGATTCTAAGTGTAACCCTCATTTCAGGCTCACCTGCATGCTTGAATATTGCAGTCTTACCCTTATCTGTACCAGGTATATATCCGAGAAGTGAAAGCTGAATAGCTTGCATAATTGTAGTCTTCCCAGCGCCGTTCATACCATGAAGATAATTGAAATTATTGAGATCATACGTCTTATCTTTTACGTTGTGCATACCTTGAATTCTTACTGATGATAATTGCATCTTTGACATTTTCTTGACTCCTTTATTTTTCTGATATATTACCTGAGATTTTTGTATAATCAGGTTGTTTATTATCTATACTTAATGTATATACACTATCTAGATTATTGTTATTCCATTCAACGAGAAGATATTTCCAATTGTTTACATTCAAATCAGATCTAACTTCGTTCAAGAATTCATCTAATTCGTTCATCTGAGATTTAGTTAATTTACCATTCTTACTCTTCACAGGTTCACCTTTGAATGTATGTACATAATATTTGTTATCATTTAAACTAACACAACATTCAAAATCAAAATTAGGTCCTTTACCTTTTGTTAGATGAAAATGAGGTTCTACTTTTTCACGTTCTTCAAATACTCGTATAGTTAATGTATCAGATAAACGACCTATAGACGCCATTCCATATATATTATGATTATCTGTATATACTAGTTTCTTCAAAACAAGTGAACTCCTTCTATTTAAATTAATTCAAACCCCAAGTGATTTGAATTTCTTGTGTAGATGGAACATAAGATCCATGACTAATATTATCATGTATACCTTCCATATAATCATCAATACCTTGAGGTATCAAATCATATTCATAATTCCAATAATATTTCGCCACATCCCAATTTGTATATTTAAGGAAATCCTTATTCTGATTACTCATGAATTCACGTAAACGTTTAACCATCTTTGAATTAACTTCGTTAGATTTCAGGGGACGATACCCCATATTATTACTATTATGAACGAATACTCTTGAATCAGTGAAACTGAATCTACCTAATTTATAACCTTTCTTATCTTTAGATACTTCTATGATTGATTTAAAATAGGTATCTCCAATATGAAGTCGTTCAGGATTAACCATAACTTGTTTTAATCCCAATTCCTCATCTCTACCTATCGTTGCCATACAAAATATAGATGTATTACGTCTCAATATCTTCATGTACTATACCTTTCTTGTATCCTATACTGATTTTTTAAATCACAGGATATAAGCACGACAATTTAGCTCTATCTACTATAACGAAAATTTAGTAAATTTTCAACCTATCTTAAACCATCTTCTATTCTTACCTGTAATAGATGGTCTATATTCATATATACCATGTTCTAAGGTATTTCTCTTTATCTCGAATCTATTATTCTGCATTGCAAATTCCTGTAAGTCAGGAAAATGATTAAATATTATATGATGAATAGCAGATATTTTTCTTTTTGTTCTCTTACCACCTGTACAAAAACAAAATGTCGCATCAGTTTCTAGAGTTATTATATCAGTATACTTTGCTTCCTCTATTATGACTCTATATATCTGACTTTTGCTATCTTTATTGCGAGATAGGTGGTAAGATATACTATACAATACTTTCTTCGTTAGCTCAAGCCTATCGCTTAATTGCAAACTACCTAATATCATCCAAACTCACCACTTTCATCAATTGCATATTTGAGTAACTTCAACTTATTCTTACGCATATCTACTAATCGTTCTTCTTTCCTCAACTCTCTAAGATTATGTTGATATAATATATCAATTGCCTTACCTATATCACACTGTCTACAAACAACTCTCCCATTCAAATACGTGTTCAATGTATTTTCATTGATATTGTGCTGTTTATTATGAGGAGGTAATACTGAACGATATCCTTTGATCTTAATATCTACAAATCTATAATACTCCTCAAAATATTCTAATTCTAATATTTTAATTTCATCATCACGTACAGATACTGAATATAATGGTTCACCTATCATCAAGATTTTTCACCCATCTTACATATAATATTCCGAATAATTTCTTCACGTCTAATTATACTAGCTTTTTCTTTCTTCAACTTATTTTCATTATACTCTTTAATTAACCTTAATGCCTCAGGTATATCAGATTCTCTACAAATCACACGATTATTCTTACAAACTAGTTTATCTAGTTCATAATCACGTATAGATACCTGTTCATTAAGACTCTCACCCCTATAATAATAGATCATGATATTTTTATTAAATTGAGCTACAACCTTATCAATTAAATCAAGTGAACTAATGCTAACATTTGTACCTTTATTCAAAGATACATTATATACTACCTTATCCAATACTTCGTCCATTTCTAATTACCTCCTCTATATACATACAATTTAGATTTAGCCCTTGTACAAGCTACATAATACAGATTTCTCATCTCTTCACTTCTGATTGAGAAAGAATCTCCATCTACACCTAATACATGTACTATATCATACTCCAATCCTTTGACCGAATGTATAGTTCCACAATAGATATTTGACTCTTTAGAATTCTCTGCAATACCTATAAGATAATTAACGATATCTATTGGATCAATTGCTGTAGTATTAATAACAATGTTAGGTAAACCTAATTCTTTTATAATTTCCATACATTTCTGATATGTTAATAAATCTTCAGTACGAAGTATCTTTCTAATAATTGATACTTTATTGATTATATTATGAATATACATCTGATTATAGTATAATTCATGAAATTTCTCGAATTTTTTATAATCTTCATCCCACGAACACAACTTTACCCACTCTGTATATTTAGACACATTTAATTTAGTAGATAACCAACCGACCATATAGTCATCATCTAATACACTCTTCAAAATATTGATACAATCTTGGACTGTAGTATCATTATTTGTATTGTAAACTACTTCTAATGAATCTAATATATGTTTGATTGCATACACTTCTGCATTAGTTCTAACAATAATAGCAATTTCATTAGATGTATCAGATGTAATTTCAGATATAAGTGAAAACAATTTAGGATTTGGGAATGATGTTTGAGGTGAATCTAATACAACAACATCATCGCCTTCTTTAATACTTTCAAGATCTAATCTATAAGCATCATAAGCATCAATATTTATCTGATTAGCAAAATTACATATTTGTATAGTTGATCTATAATTTTCAATTAAACGAATTGTTTCCCAATTCTTATCCGTTGCTAACGATTTGATTATAGAACTGTCACCGCCACGGAAAGCATATATTCCTTGAAATATATCACCCACCACACAGATATTAGCATCATTAAAACTATGAACAAAATCCCACTGTTTTGAATCCGTATCTTGAAACTCATCAACAAATATATATTTGAATCTAGATTTATATTCTTCAATTATAGGATTATCCTCTGCAAATAGAATACATACATCATAACACATTATATCAAATGTTATGAAATTATCAATTTTGAGGAGTTGTTTGAATTTTTTCCAATACAAATCATAATCAAACTGCTCCTTCATACTTAATGTTTTCTTACCTTGTAGCTTATCATTAGATAATTTAGTACCTAATTGTTGTCTAACTTTTATATCTATATTCTTTAATTGACCTTCATCTGGAATAGTAGGTACATCTGTATATCCTATCAATTTTCTGATTTTCTCATTATCTACAATTAATTTATAACAAAATGCATGAAAAGTATTGAATGTAGGTGGTATTCTACGCTTATGCTGGGATTTATATCTATCTTCCATTTCAAAAGCAGCCGCATTTGTAAAAGTTAATACTAAAATATTATGAGGATTGACTCCATCCTTAACTAATCTACTTACACGAGATAGCATCACGTGTGTTTTCCCTGTCCCGGCGCCAGCAAGTACTAATAAATTCTTTGACTTAGAATCAACTACTTTTTGTTGTTGTTTATTCAGCATCTAATTTATCCCTTTCATCTGAGGACAGTCAGGATCACAATTTCTACATATCTGATTACATCGGAAATACTCACACTTACCTGTAAACGTATAATAAAGTCTATATTTACATGTGAATATAGTTATAAAACTTATAGTATCATCTTCGGAGTAAGTATCATCAGGATCACATGCTTCACATAGACAACCTTTCCACTCTTTCATACACGCCTTATAAGTTAACTCATCCATAATAATTACTACTCCTCATCTTTTGTCATCGAAACAAAACCCTTATTTCTGAGATATCTATCTGCACCCTTAAATGTACCAAAATCTTTAACAAATATTGAACCTTCATACACCTGAAATGGTAACCTACCATTAGGTTTACTAGCATAAGTTTCGCCGATATAAGCAAATCTATCTTTGAACCTCGTAGATGCATAAGAATACTGCATTATTCACCTCTTCTTATCATATACTCTAATATAACTACAATACGTACATTCAAATACAAAAGTGGAAGGTCCTTCCGTACATATGATGGAACCACTTCTACATTTATGACAATTTTGACCTACCTTCGGCAATTTTTGTAATTTATCAATTACATTCTGGACTTCAGGAAAATCTCTAACAGCTTCCCATACAATATAACCAAACAGAATACATACAGTAGCTATACAAGTTATTAAAAATCCTGTACCTATAAACATCTCCATGATTTTATCTCCTTATATGATTTATTACATACTTTAACGAATTTTTTACAAAAAAAAAATTATAGCGCCTGACGGCGGACGCAACCATCAAACGCTATAATAAGGAAAGAATGAATGCAGCTGAGGTACATTCACTTACGGGAGAAACCTACATTAATTTCTGAACCATTCATATCTAAATCAGTATTAATATCATAATCAAAACCAGATATTACATATTTAATTGTTGCATCACCTGACATCAAATAAATACCAGGTCCTGGGATCTGATCAGCATAATTACGAAATAACACTTCATAGAAATCTTCAATAATGCTATTATCGTCCATGATAGTGTTTGTTTCAACATCATAAGAAACTTCTGAGTCATCTATACTTGTATTATCTTCTATTAATACATCTCCAGTGAAATTGATTACAATTTCTGCATATGTATCAGTATCTTCATCATCATATTCTGGAGGATTCAAATTAGGTTCAGGTATATCAGAAAACGCTGCCATATTAACAGTATTTGTAGCACTATTTAAAGATTCAATTGACGATCTAATAAGTATTTTCAAAATAATACTCCCTATTTCACATTGTTACAAGACCATAATCATCATAATAATTATAGCCCTCGTCATCGTAATCTTCCATTATTCTAGTATACTGATCTTCGGCATCACCGTAATAACTACTATCATCTCGGGTTTCATAATCATCGTCATAATCATCATTATATATATCTTTATCATACACATCGATTGATGTAGCATCAAAATATTCACGCTCTTCAGGACTCATTGTGGATTCACACTCATCGCAATAGAATACTCCAGGTGAAACATACGCAATTCCACACCGTTTACACATCTCCATGTTATCATCTTCATAAGCACCATATATCTCATCGTCATCCAATGGTGATGAATCATAGTCAGGATCATCTTCATCATAATTAGGAGATAAATCACCATATGTACCATCTTCCCGAATACCTACAGGATTATATGTAGGTCCATCTTTATAACAGTAATAAGGAGCTTCTGAAGCTGTTATTTCATCTATATAACCATCAGGATCAACTAAAGTGCTAACATCTTCAGGAATATCTGTATAGTTCAAATCATCTTCATCCCAATCAATAGAGCTTGCTATAGGTTCATCTTCACCAACATATTCATCACACCATCGACGAAATCTACGCATAACACCTTGATCATCACTCATAGGTTCTTCACCTGTTTCATCTCTATATGTATCAACAAGATCTTTTAGAGTATATCCCATCTCTGCAGCTCTAGACATACAATTAGCAGTTATACTTGCACCTATAGTATCAATATAACCATCAGGATCAACATTGCGACTAATATCCTCCGGAATATCCTCATAATTCCATTCATAATTAGACGACTTTATACTTCTTTTTATTTTCATCTATCTTAACCCTCCTTAATCTAAAGAGCTAGTTATTACCAAATAGTTTCCATTGCTCTTTAGTAGCATTTCTTGCATCTAATTCAGCCTCAATACGCCTTATCACAATATTTTCTAAATCAAGTTTATCATGTCCAATGATTTCCTTAGTTGTAAGAGATAAACCTTCAATTACATTCTTCACAGCTTCTTTAAGTGCTAAACTCTTAGCCTCATCATTCCATGTACCGCCTTCTTTAGCTTGATCAACAATTGTTTTATTGATGTAACCTACACTAGTTGAAACTGTTTCACCCAATTCTGTTATTACTGCTTGAACATTCTCATTGTTAGTTTTAGCATTAAGATATTTGACTACCATAGGAATTAGAACACCTGAAATAATCGCTGTGATTATTGTAGCTAAAACACCTAGAACCCACTGTAAGACCATATCCATTATAATATCTCCTTTTAAAAAATTTACTATGATTTTGATGTATCTGAATCAGATGTTATACTATATTGAGCTCTTTGATCTTCACGCATCATATGATAATTATACAGAACCGCTTCTACAGCAGCTTTGAAATCTTTAAGATGTCTTCTTTCTTCAGATGATTCAGCATTATTGAAATCCGCCTTAGCATACTCAAATATACATACTCCAATGAATATATGGTGATTATCATATACAGAAACAGCTAATTGACTACCTATAGGAATTGTATATATAAAATTAACAATTCTAAGTAGATCATCGTTACTAGTTATTTCTAATACATCATCGTTTCCCTCTTCATGTATAACTTTTAATTTATCTACCCATTCGGCTAGATGGCTATATGCAATTCGCTGTAATCTTCTTATATCTTTAGGTAATTTACCATATCTATCATCTTCAGCTAAACAAGATATAAATATATTACCCATATTGGATGATTGATTTGAAACATTCTCAATTTGTACATAAGAAACTCTATCTGCCGAACTTTTATCTCTATATAAGTTACACATGTTTTTAATTCTCACTATTATTTCAAGTGAAGCGGCATGTTCCCAAGCAGTATATTTATCCTGTTTATTTTTTATCTCTTTAGCTTTATCTTTAGCTACAAGTTCATTGTGTTTCTCACGAAATTTCTTATATAGATTATATCCAACAACATACAGTCCTATCAATGAAGGATATATAACAAGTTGAAATTGTTCTAAGAAATTGAGTAATCTTTCCAATGAAGTCAAAATTAGAAACTCCTTCTACAGCTCTCTTACAATCCATTTTATATACTGATCCGTCGGTTTATTACAACAAGGACAAACTCCGGATAATTTTTCTACATCTTGATCTGTTTCAACTAAAGCTGATATAAATATATCATGACAACCATCACACTGTACAATATAATGATTTGCAATATTAGCATCTAATTCAATATCAATGTCATCTTCTTCAACATCATCGAGCCAATCTTGCATATCATCAACAGTATCAGAAATATCATCAATATCTTCTTCTAGACCTTCTTCTCCGAAATCACCTTCATCGCCAAAACCTTCATCTTCTCCGAAATCATCTTCATCACCATCTGCAGCTACAATTCTACGTTTAAATGATCTAGAAGTATTACCTTTACTAGCTTTAACAGTATATCTAACAGCTTTATGAGAATTCATCACAGTATCTCCTTATTTACTAGTACTATAAATATAAAAGGTTGTAGGAATAGGTATCTGAAAAAATCAGATACCTACTACAACTTAGTTTATATAAGAAATGAATTAACTAAAAATTCTATGTATAGCGAAGAATATCAAAATACTATAATATAAGATATCAACTAGAAAATTGAATAAGAATTTATAATCTTTACTATCAATAAATTCAGGTTCCCAATCAGTTATTTCAACACCAAACTTGTGTCTTTTAAATGTAAAATATATAGAAATTAAAGTTGTTACAACTTGAGTTATAACAATTATCCAAAACCATAGTTCAGAAAACCATATACCTGATATCACATAGAAAGATATAAATATAAAATATATTATAGTAGTTATTACAAGTGCAAATCGTCTATGAAGATATCTTACATTATCAGTATAAGGAATACCTCTAGACTCTAGAAGTAATATACCTTTATTCAATTTTTCTCTGTATCTGTTACACATATCTCCAAAATCTACAAATCTAGGTCTAAACGCTATGAAATGTATAACTGCAAAGATTATAGCAAAAATAAGAATACTAATAGAAATTGTCATAGATTACCCTCCTAATAATTTGTAATCGCTAATCTGTCAGCAAACTGTATTAGATGTACTAATGGAAAATTTTCATTAGCACACTGTAATTGATTATATAATTCATTTACGCATTGATACTCACCCATGTGCCAACGGATTGCAAGAGATTGTTCAGGAGATAATCTTATATATCTACTTGCAATAGCTTCTGAAGCTTCTCCATGACCTTGTGATTTGAGAAGTAATAAATCTGTTGGTAAAGTAGTAACATCTTTCACTCTAAATGCAGGAACTTCATTCCATTTCTTTGTGATATCATCTTTCACATTCCTCATATAAGATTCATATGAACCAATTTTACACCAATCGTGAACGAGTGCAACAATGATAGCATCTTCAGGATTAACTGTGCTGAATGATGTTGTATTCAAAAGATCTCTTATACGCTCAACAACATCTAAAGTGTGTGAAAGTAAACCACCTAAAAAAGCATCATGATATATAGTTGAACCTGGAGCTGAATAGAAATCAGTACTGTGAAGCCATTTAAGGCATTTCTCAATTTGAGGAATAGCTTCATCTGTATTTGCTCTTACAAGTATAGCACCAGCAAATATTATATCATAAACTTTAATAAGATCTTCAAAAACAGATATAGTATTTAGTACAGGCTTAGTATAATAATATTCTGGACGAGTTTCCTTGAATTTAATGAATTCTTCTACTATATCCTTATCCAAGAGTGTACCGTTGTCTTCTTGAAGTTCTATCACTTCATTGATTACAATTTCCTTAACTCTAGCTATGAAGTACATATTAGTTCGCTTAACTTGAGTTTCACATTCACCCTCAATTACAACATCTTTACGACTCACATACCAATATTCATTATGAATATCACCTATGAATCTATACTTGAATTCCTCAAGAGGTATGATAGTAGCTTTCATATCATTGAAATCAAACATTGTAAAATTCCTCCTTCAATATAATATATATTATCCATATATTATAACGAAATAATCTAAGATAATTTAGGTAATTCTGGCATATCAGGTAATTCTGGCATATCTGATACATAGTGTATATCTGATACATAGTGTATATCTGATACATAGTGTATATCAGAAGATTTAGATTCAGTTTTCAATAACCTAGAAACTTCCAATTCAATTCTCCTAAATAGACGATTAAAACAATATTCTGTGTGTTTACCAGCTATTCCATCTACTGTTATACCTGCTAACATCTGAAAACATTTTGTATATGCTGTAGATGTCTTCATCATATCAAATAATATTGATATATCTTCTACTTCTATATCCAACAACCCATCAATTCTACCAGTTAATCCCATAGATAATTCTAAGAATTCAAACTTTTGAGTAATTTGTGCTAATTCTTGCATAGTATCTAATTGAGAATTAATCTCTCTTATTGATGATGTTGCTGCATTAACTTCAAGCATATTAAGATTCCTCCAACCCTACTATCATATTACAACTCCTCCATCCTGAAGCGTCCATATGAAAGCATCTAGTTTAGAGAAATCTTCAGGATATTTCGCTTGACCTTTATAGTCTAGAAGATACTTACTTTTCCATAACCATTTGTGAAATACCTTCCATGCACTCAACTCATCGGACTTCTTATGTCCCATCTCAAAATTACAATTATTACAAGTCACAGCATATTTAGGTAAATGAAAATCACCGAAATTACCAATACGTAAATATAATCTATTACATTCAGGGCAAGGATATATTTCTTCATATTTCAATTGAGTTCTATATGAATATTTATTTAATATCTCATCTACAATAGGTGCTGTAACAGTTTGACCTTCTGAAACTCTAGCAAATACAGATGTCCACATACCTTCATAATTATATTCGTATACAACTTCAGGTATTTTTAAACAGTAGCCCTCTTTACGTCTTTTCAGCAACTTATTAGCTTCATCTCTATTAGCTCGCTCTACTTCAATTAATTGTAGTGTAGATTCTAATTCTACATCCGTCATATTTTTAAAATCCATTTTCAAACCCCTTCAACCTGAATATATCTTTACTTGAACCTCTCTGCATAGTTATTATACCTGATTCTATCATTTGTTGTAATGCATCATTATATGTTTTAGCCATCGCTTCAAGTAATTCACTATTTCCATTATCTCTATTCACTATGAATAATAATCTACCATCTATTAAATTCAATACAATATCTTTCTTAACAAATTGAGATTGTATAGCATCTTTTACCATGAAATCTACTGTATCTTTTGATACTATATTACATAGAAGTATTCTCATTATACCTGTGAATATTTGTAAATTTATTATCTCCAAACTCAATTACCCTCAAGTTTTTCATCTAACATCTGTTTAATCTGTCTTATCATTCCATTTAAATCAAACTCAATCTTCAATCCTTGATTTCTCCTTTCAACACAATTGTCACATGAACACTCATCTCGTTCAAACAATTCCTTCATAGCTAATATTGTGACTGGCAGTATTATATCTAATTCAGCTTCTAAAGCCTTAAACATCGCAGCAACTATGTTAATCATATCAGTAAAATTCATATTCTTATACTCAGTTTTAACATTCATATAAGGATCACCCTTATCGCAATCAATATGTATATAACCGTACCAACTATCTTCCATTTTTCATCATCCTCCTACGTCTTCTATAACGAAAATATAAAACAATATTATGTTTTAATAGAAACAAAAAAGATTTTCCATAAACAGATGTGATCTTTATTCTACAATTCTTGTTTTCACCATAATATGTAAAAGAAGCACCCTGTGTGCCAACTATGTTATCTACATATTCTCTATCCTTATGTTTTTTCATCCATTTTGTCATCAGCTTTCCAACCCTTTAGCAGAATCAATACTTCACTGATAGCTTCAACCTTACCAAAATTTCTACCTCTATCATAATCATCTTCACATAAAGTTGCTTCAATGAATTTCGTACTATATTTATCTAACATATCATATATAGTAACGAGTAAATCTAACTTGTTTACCATCATTACGCTACACCTCCCATCATCTTTATACATTCCGGACCTATTCCCAAGCTCACGGAAGTAGGTGTTGTAAGAGTTCTACCACATCGACAACATTTACCTGCATGGAATACACCTAATTTCTCAGGAATATTATCAATATGTTGCATGAAATAGATAAATGCTTTAACTGGAGTTGCATCTAATCCCATATAGGATTTAGACGAGGTCCTAAATTTATTACAATTATTAAACCAACCTATATATACAAAATCTTCATCATTGTTAGTACCAATCAATAACGAAACAAACCATACATCAGCTTCTGTATACTTTGTAATCTTATATGTGTAATATACACCAGTATCACCACTCTGTAAAGTGATTGTAGCCCTTCCAGCCTTAACTATATCTAGCAGATTATCTTTCGGCAGTCTATGAGTTAAATATTCCCTATCCTCTATATGACTATCATTTTCATAATCAAAACCGTAGGTCTCGAATACTTTCTCTATCGGCATACCATTTATCTTACCTTCATCTTCAAGTTCATCTAATGCGGTAAGACATGCACGAATTTCTTCTGGTTGATTTTCTATTACGGCAAAATCTATATCACTTAAAGTACCTTCATGTTGTGCAGCATCTATAACAGATTCCATCTCCGCCATAGTACCGCGTTTCCAATGTCTACCGTTACCTGTATCAATCTCTACATTTACAATACATTTATTGCGAAGCTCTTCGAATGTGATTCCTCTGATCTCTTTCATAATAATTCTCCTTTTGGATTTTTTGATATATTTTTGATCTCATACTTATTATAATATATTCTAAGTCAAAAGTCAAGACTTTTCTTTAATAACTAGTAAATTATTTTGCAGTATATCATATTGTATCTTATTAGTTTTATATTGGGATTCTTTCTCCTGTAAGTATATCTACAACTTCGGCACCTACACCAAATGTTGCTACAATTTCTTGAAGCTCTTCATCATTAAGTGGATGATTTCTCCGATGAATTTTATACTGCTCTATAGATTCCCTTACTTCAATATCTTGTTGAACTATAGCTGCATCAAGATTAAAATTCTTACCAACATGATTCCAAAGTTGAAGTAAATCTTCAGGAGGTATATGATTATTTGAAGACCAGCGAGGAATATCATTTATAACAACAGTTTCATCAAATTTTTGAACATCTTTCTGAGCTTCTTTCTGAAAAAATTCACCGAAATGACCTTCATATTCTGTGATTAATGTACGTCTTACCTTATTCATTATTCTACTCTCCTTTTGGATTAATTGATTATTGATATAATATATAACGAAATTATTTTTGAATAAAATATCCGTAAACGCATCTTTGAGGTAACTTTTTCTTAACTCCATCTATATATTCTACTCCGTAACGTCTAGGATCATGTGTATCATATATAACTCCATCAATTACAGCTGTAAGATGTTTAGTGAGCCTACATATTATTCTACCTTCAGGAAGTTCATCAGCATCAAGATGTATTTTACAACCTGTACCAATTCCCATAGTAGGTACCCACTTCCAACCAATTGACTCAAGATAAGGCTGATACACCTCTCTAGGTACACCATCACGAGCAGAACTTACACCTCTACCTTTAGGTAATGCTTTATACAATTTACCTAAAGCAGTATAAACCTCTTTATAAGGTTGATTTGTTGCTATTGCAATAGACCTGCATACACAATCTCCTGCTCTACCTTTATAACCTGCTTCAACCCTTCCTCCATCACTATAAACGAATCCTTCTCTCATAATACACCTCCAAAAATATAGTATATAGTTATTAGCTATATACTATAACGAAATATATTACAAATTCTTGATACTCTAAGATTCTAAATCAGGCTCTAAACCATAACCTGGAATAGATCTTGTAACCTCACTCAAACTTACAGGAAGTAATCTATCTTGATGTTGAATTACTAATTCCAATTCACCTCTAGAAGAGAAAACGGCAATCAAAACATCTAATCCATTATTCTCTAAATCTTCCTGAAGATGATCATAAGGAACCACAACACCTATAAGATCTAACCCACTCTCTACACACATCGTTTCATCTTCAATATGAAAGAACGCTCCTGTATATTTAGAAATATAGTTAGATGTATCATCTCCCAAATCATCTATATCTTGTAGAGATGCATACTTATAGAATTCAGACCACTTACCTAAATCTGGTGCAGATTGTGTTGAAGCTATAATTAATCTCTTCATTTTTGTACCTTCCTTACACTCTTACTAATTTTCTAAATGGACTTGTAGTTCTATCAGGTACCTTAGTTAATAATGTATTAAACTGAGTTTGATCTAATCCTGCTATCTTCACTCCTTGTACATACATTGGAGCTGTATTAGAATCTGTAGCTAATGTATTATTAGAAAAACTGCTAATACTAATAGTCTCTATACCTGGATACACTGTTAAAGTATTTGTGAAATTATTACAATTATATAGGAAATCTACAAAAGGAAACCCACCAGGTCTACCATATATAGTTAATGATTGATTAAAGGATATACAATCACGAAGGAAACCTTGGAGGCAATTACCACCATTTAGATCATCTGGTATATTAATAGATCTATTGAATGATGTACAACCCCTAAGGAAATCTCTAAGACAATAAGTACCTGTTACTCCATTAGGTATAGTTATAGGTTGATTGAATGAAGTACAGCCCCAAAGGAAATTATAAAGACAGTAATTACCAGCTACTCCACTTGGTATAACAATAGATTGGTTGAATGAAGTACAATGTGATAGGAAACTGTCAAGACAACCTTCTCCTGTTACTCCATTAGGTATAGTTATAGGTTGATTGAATGAAGTACAATAAAATAAAAATCTATAGAGACAATATTCACCAGTTACACTATTAGATATAGTAATAGATTGGTTGAATGAAGTACAATGTGATAGGAACTCACCAAGACAACCTTCTCCTGTTACTCCATTAGGTATAGTTATAGGTTGATTGAATGAAGTACAGCCCTTAAGGAAACCATTAAGACAATAATTACCTTTAACACCTTCAGGTATATTTATAGGTTGATTGAATGAAGTACAATATGAGAGAAAAGACATTCCCATATTTGTAATCATACTAGGTATTTCTGATAATGATACTAAATTACTACAACTACTAAAGAAATCATCAAATACTGTTGTTAAATTCCAATCTTCCCCAAATTCAACTGAAACTACTTGATTTTTTACGAATGTAGTTCCATTTATAGTTAGATTAGTAGTTGCTCCTCCTGAAATACAACATGCCTTAACATCATCTTCATTTAGTGCATACACTACACTTTCATCATTCAATGTAATCTTCAAGAAAATTGCATCCGGTATCATTATCTCTGGTTCTTCAGGAATAGCTTCAACCTCTGTTATGTTTTCAAAAGCTTCTTCAATAACTTGCTTATCAGCACCTTCAGGTATTATAAGTGTACAAACAATCTCTTCTTTTTCTTCATCTAAGAACCAGACCCCTACAGCTAAATCAATTCCAGGTAGAGCTTTCGCAATAAAATTTAACTTACCAAAATCTTCTACTTCAATCTGTTGTAAGAATTTACTACTATCTTCGTTCCAACCTTCTTCTAATAGAGTAGTTGTAATCAAATAAGTTTGATCTGAACTAAAATTGTGCTTACAGTTTAAATGTACTTTACTCATTATTATCCCTCCTAATGATCTATAATATCTCACTTAATTCGCTTATTGCTGCTTTATTTGTTACACCGTGGAATATACTTTTATATATCTCACGGTCTAGACGATACAACTAAATTATATTGGGTTGCCCTCTTCACTTCTAAGTATATACCAAGTATCTAATGTTACAGTACCTGTGATAGGTAATTTACTTTGTTTCTGTACCCATTCGACACCTGCTTTAGTTAAAGCACCGAAACTATTATCTACATTAAGTTGAGGTTTGTAACCTAATCTATTAATCAAACCTTGTGCCTGCCCTACAGAAGGATTCTTGTCTCCTTGTTTAAGTAGAGGCATACCCTTAAGTACACACCAAACAGCATAACCAACTATACCATTCACTGTTAAACCATTCTTAGATTGTACCCATTCGACACCTGCTTTAGTTAAAGCACCGAAACTACCGTCAATATTCAATTTAGGTGCATAACCTGCATCATTGATTAATTTTTGAATCTCTCTTACAAAGTCACCTTTATCACCTTGTTTAAGATCAGGTGTATTAATATTTCTATCTGAACGCATCATCTTCCATGTAGCTTCAGTAATTGTACCTGAGACAGCTAAACCAAATCGCTGCTGGAACCACTCTACACCAGCTTTAGTCAATGGTCCAAATCCACCATCAACATTCAACGGAGGAGTATATCCAGCTTTGTTTATGTGCATCTGAGCTTCATTTACAAAACTACCTTTATCTCCATTCTTTAGAAGCGGCATATCAGTATCAGGTTTATCTAATACTGTAACCTGTCCACGAAGTACTTTCCAAGTTTCAGGAGTTACTGTACCAGTTACTGTGAGTTTATGCTGCTTCTGTACCCAATCAACACCTGATTTAGTTTTAGGTCCAAAACTACTATCTAGATCTAATGTAGGTGCATAACCCAATTTATTAATAGCTTTCTGTGCTTCTAATACATATGTTCCTTTATCTCCACTTTTAAGAAGAGGAGTAGTATTAACAACTTGTACAACAGTAGAAACTGATTCTCCACGAAGTACTTTCCATGTTTCAACAGTGACCATACCATTCACTGTTAACTTGTTCTGTTTCTGGAACCACTCTACACCTGCTTTAGTTAGATTACCAAATGAACCATCAGAATTCAAAGCAGGAGTATAACCATGTTTATTGATTAAATTCTGAGCTTCAGTTACAAATGTACCTTTACTGCCATTCGTCAACAACGGCATATTAGGATGAGATTCTTGACCTGGAAGAGCTTGAACAAGCTTGATACCTTCATATATTGCGGCATTCATTTTTCTATTATAATCTGTATTTGACATAACTGAAAGAGAATCAATAAAATGCATACACATATGATGACCTGGTACCCATGCTCCGTTACTTCTTTCAGTAGCTCTTGTTATTGTCGGAGATACAATCATATAAACATTAGATGCTACAGGAATTGAATGATTGAAACTATGAAAAGATACTATACATCCAACTTCTTTAATCAATCCAGGTCTAGCAGTCCAAGCTCTACCATTCAATCTACGATGCAAATCAAAATCAGTTTTTGCTTTATACATCCAATCTGAATGGCTATAATTTTTAGGCGGACCTCCTCTAATTTTGAATGTGTTACCTGTTCTCAAATCGACCATAGTTAAATCGCAATTAGATGGCCATTTAGCTATCGCCTGTGCTCTTGTCATAGCTGTACCTTGCATTATAGTTGTTCCTCCTGATATATTAGTTTGTACACTGGGTTGTGTAGTAGTTTGGACAGTAGTTTGGACAGTAGTTAATTGTTTAAGAACATCAACAGCATTATTACGTCTTACATTTAATTGAGAATAATTTATTCTACCGAGTACACCTTTACCACCGAAATCGCTTTCTTTGAGTGCTTTTTGTACTCCCAAATCTTGAATATTATCATTAGTACCTCCTTGACTTGGACGTAAGGATAATACGCAGAATAATTCTGCATAAGCTTTAGCTCCAGCTTCACCTGTTTTGTTTGTAGGATAATCAACAAAATTGAAATAGAACTTCTCCCAAGTTGTTGTAAGTTCATGTAACATGAATTTTATTTGAACATCTAAAACCTTATTGAAGAATTCTGTTGGATGTATTGAAGTATCTGCACATCCTTTATCAAGATGTCTATTCATTTCAGCTATAAATTGATTCTTATCAATACCATTACTCCACATGAATGCTTCTAATGATTCTCTACGACCATAACTCCATTGCATCAAACCTAATCCTACTTTAGCTTTGATTTCTTGTTGAAATGGACATAAATTCTTACCAGCTTCTGCTAATAGATTAGCTATGATACCTGCAATATGTTCTAATCTATCTGACATCCCCTTGAGATTCGCTTTAACTATAGAATTCTGTATAACGGATAATGTAGTACTCATAATTATAGATCTCCCATAAGTTTAAAATTTAAAGAATCATCATGTTCATCACTTTGTTGGTATTTCCCATTAAGATAGTCATAAATCTCATTATTCAATTTAATGACTAAATCATATATATCTTGTGACGCATTTGCACACATAGAAAATAATTCAACTTGTTCTTGTCTTGTCAAAAATGCATATTCATCACTTAAATTAACATTATCCTCACTAAATTCATACAACTTCTCCATAGCAGACATGATATTACCAGTATTAATTGATATTGTTCCTTGATATGTACTGGCTGATGCAGATTTAATTAATTTCTTTATTATAGTAACTACTTTCCTAATAATTTACAAAAATTATTATAACCCTTTACAGAACTATAAAAGGTTATAATAGATATTCTTATACTATATTCTATTTATACATATTCTTGAATTTGAGTATGTGCACCTTGGATTAAATTCAATATTTCATATGCATCCTCTTCTGTGAGTTCTCCTTCATCAAATAGATGTTTGAGATATTCCAGATCTGTTAAAAATCCTTGTAATCTGGTATCTAATCTGAAGAATACACCTGAACGACTTTTCATACTAGCTTTAACAAATATCTTCATATTTCAGATTCCTCAGTTTCAGAATATGTAAATTTATGTATTTGTGTAACAAATTTTGCAATCTGTAACCACAATTTTATATAATATTCAGCTGAATCAACATATTCCATATTATCTGCATTCAACACAGGAAATGACATAGTAACATCATATGTGAAACCATCTTTAAAGGGTTCAGATATAACATCGAGAGTTGGAAACATCTCATTATCAGTTGTCAATATAATATCATGACCATCAACATTTAAATCATATCCAGCAGCAATTGCCGAATCAGCTAACTGATTAAATACAGGATTCAACTCTTCAGCTGTTTTAATTAATTTTTTCATAATATGAATTCCCTTTCTGTTTAAGTTCGTATCACTGATACATATGTATTACAATCATATGTATGATATATATTACCAGAAGTGATTATTGTAGTTTCTAAACCCTTATTAGAATTTTTGGTGAAAGATTCTATAACCTCTTCTACATCACTCGGATTATCTAAAATCAATTGATCTCCAGGCTTAACATCTTGAGCTTCAAGATCTATCGTCTTAGATGCCCTAATTAATCTCTTCATACCTCAAATTCACCTATATAATCTAATAATTCTTTACGATTATTTGGTATTGTTTGTATTTCTCTATATTTAATTGACCACTTATCTATTTTTGTGATATTCAATGATTTGGTTCCTTCTTGTTTAACCTTATGTATATCCTGTATATCTAGAATAAAAGCCCTTTTCTCTGTGGCAAATAACACTATAACAACACCGTATACATTCTCTATCTTAGATTTTCTAAGAAGGTTATCATATTGATAATCACTTATCACACTGAAATCTATACGATTCTCCCAAGTACTTTTAGATTCTATATAATAAAAATATGGTGATTTAAATAATGTAAAATCACATATATTCTTAGAACCATAGAAACCTGTTTGTTGATCCTTTAGACGATCGAAACAATAACCATCTTCAGGTATATCTAACCATTCTTTAATTTTCTTTTCTGCTTTTTTACCGAGACTATTATCTAGCATATTTATCAACCCAAAATTCTATATTAACTCTTCATAGCAATTATATCAACTTTGACATTATATACGCTTTCAATCAGATTACGTATTTCCCAACCAGATGCTAATCCACCTTCATAATTAACTATTCCATCAAATATCTCATTATTAGAATAGCCCTCATCACGTAATATTCTTATAGATTCAGTTTGAGTATTATCATCTATCAAATCATAATATCTACCATTAGCTGAGATACCTGCATTTGCTTTAATAACTAATTTCATAATTTACCTCATTTCACATATATCAATAGTCATAATCAAGATTTTCATCTCGCTCATCGTAATATTGCCCATCATACCCTTTAGCCATCAATTTATCATAACAACTATCATCAACATATCTGTAATTTATACCTTGACAGTCAATAGTCCAAGTCATATCTTCTTTAGGAAATTCTTTATGACAATATTGACACATTCTTAATTCAGGGGCATCCTCTATATCAGGTAAATCAATACATCTGTTACATATTTGATTATCTCCATCGAATTCCTCCATATGTAATAAATCTCTACATCTACTACATTTACGATAATCTGCACTAGCTCGAATTAATTTTTTCATAATTCTAATCTCACAATTCCTATAAATTATAATTTGTCTATTATCATAAGTTCATCAGCTACCCATATATGACCATCGTCTTCTTTTATAGAATATTCCCAAGATGTAGAATGACCACTTGTAGCATAACCTCTACTTACTTTAACAATTTCACCCTCACCTAATCTTGGTGTAACTCCTCTTATATTAGCATCATAAGAAACTCTATCACCTACACTATAAGGTGAAATATTATTATCTGCACGTATTAATCTTTTCATTAAAACATCTCTCATCATCTATAAGCTTTATCAAACATATACATTTGTATAAGATAATAATTGAAAGGTGCCCCATTAACAGCCCAACTTAACGAAGGCATCTCTTTATCCCGGAAACATCTCTTAACTTGTAATCCTCCATTAACTAACTTATCATTATGATATACATCATAATTTATCCTCTGTTCATAGGAACTAGGCTCAATACCTTTATCTAATTCTTCCCGTTCTTTTCTAGAAGAAATATCAACTTCAAAATTGAATTTAGATAATATATTTATTGCAGCATCTACCGCTTCATCCTCTTCTTTGAAAGTTTTATGCAGACGGAATCTATCTTCAATAGCTTTCTCTGTACGAGGATTAATTTTAGCATATTTATCATATCTAGCTGAAATTTCTCCAGACTTAGTATTAAAATATTCTACTACAGCATCAACTTCAATATCAATCATATCAATAGTATCAGAGGAATTATTATCATCCCATTCAATTGATATTGATTTATTTACAAATTCATCTTTAACACCAGGAATATAATATATGACTTTACAATAGAAGTAATCGTCATAACAATCTATATCCGCAAGTTTGAATTTACCTTCAAGCTCAGAAGATAATCTTTCTCTTATTCTAGATACAATCTGACTACGAATTGTTCCAGATACTCCTAAAATTTCATTAGATGTCCTGACTAATCTTTTCATAAAGTAACCCCCACATGCATACTATCATCGATATCTACAGAACTTTTGACAGTAGAATCAGATGTTTTTACAACTCTATTATAATATTCTGATAAGTAAGACAATTTGAAGTTAGGTAAACATGTTCTGATTGCATCTTCTTTCCATTGGTTAGCAGATTCTTCACTGATAAATTCTTTATCAGACGTCTGTTTACCATCTTTGTCAACTATTATCCAACGCTCTACAGAATCTTCGTCTAATAAACCAGGTTCGCTGTATCTTAACATACGTTCATATATAACACTTATAGCATCTTTAATACCTGCTTCACCTTCACGGCTAATCCCTTCATAAGTATATCCAGCAGATTGATCTTCATACTTTATACTAATCTTAACACTAGGTGATCCACTATCCCAAGTTTGAGTAATTTCAGAGGTGAATTCTTCTGGAAGATTAATTATTTTAGAAAATGCTTCAAATCTATTCTTATACAGATCACTTCGATTTGGGTGCTTAGGTTTAGTTTCAACAATTTGAGGATCAGCTAAAGCTTCCGCTAATCTTTTAAATAAATCTACAGGCAATATTTTCCAAGTCCTATCTGAATATAGACCAGATCCAGTATATCTATCCCCTACTATATCAGAAGTTTCATCTGATTTTATATATTGTTGACTCGCTTCAACAGAATTTTCCATCATATTTTTCAATTTATCTACACAATCTCCGTGATAATTATTAGACTCATCAGGCATTGAATCACAACTATCTACGATATCATGAATTCTTCTGGAGATATCCTCAGGAATTTTATAAGTACCTCTTGCAAGTTTATTCATAATTTTATAACGATAATCGTCATCATCACAGGTTATAGCTCTAATTGCTGCATTCAACGCAGTATTTAGTCCAATAGATGCTTGGACTCCACCTCTTTCACCTGTTTCACTACGAATATCATAATAATCAAGCTCTTCAGATGTCAAAGGTCTATCCAGATATAATTCACACCTAAAATTCGGAAGATCTACAACCTTAACAAGTTCAACATCTTTAGGTAATGTGCCTGGACCTATACCATGTGTCGTTATATATTTATATGGACCTGCATTATATTTATTATCTGAAGCTTTTATCAATATTTTCATACTACTTCACCTTACCTTAAAATGTATTTATTGATTATTATCAATTGTAATTATTATATCATAAAATCCTGGCATATCTTTATAATTGAAATCACCTCTAGAATCATGTTTCCAAGAATATTCAATATCTGCATCATCTAATAATCTAAAGATATTCACATCATTTGAACAACTAATAAAAGTATGATTATTCTCTTGTGTTATATATCCACCAGCATCATCAATTTCTTGAGCTACTTCAATTGGAATTATTGAACCAGCAATATTTTCATCAAATTTATCATTCCAAGATGATTTCCATGCAGATCTAATAACACGTTTCATTATATTACCATTGACTCCCTATATCACATTCTGCTAACCACTCTCTAATAACTGTAGAACTATAATCTTCTGCTTTCTTATATCTATTAGAATCTCTACTCTTCAATTCTGTAACTAACTCTTCTTTGCTCCAACCTTGATATTGTTTTGCAAATTCTTTGATTAAATTTTCACGTGAAAACCATCCAATAGATTCCAATACTTCGGCAACCTTATCATCTTTTTGAAAATAGTCCCCACTAATATTTCCATTAGATATCGCATCTTTTGCAGCAGGTATATCAATCTTAGTACCATTACGTAATATATAAGTATTCTGATAGCTATAAGAAGCACCAAAAGTCCTAAATGTTAGATGCTTACCATCATAGAAGAAATCACCTATATATTCTATTGTATCTACAGGATGATTAGGATCAGCCTCTCGTTTTTTCTTGATAACTCTCTCAGTTTGTTTCTTAGACTTTTCTACCTTTGAAATTATTGAAATAACAGCTTGTAAATCATTATCATCACCGTGTCTTTGCCAAGATTCATACAGATCCCAAGCTTTCTCCCATTTAGCTTCTAGAGCTTTATTAGGCTTATCATTGAAGATTAAATAAATATCATTTAATCTAGATTCAATAGATTCATCTTGTCTATAATCATCATTATCTTCTACTGCAGCTCTAACCAATACCTTCATAATCTAGCTTCTTTCTAATATCTATATCTGTTAGGAGGAGTATAAGGAATTTCAGGTTCACCATAATGATCAGTTCCAATATCATAGTCAGTATCTGAATTCTCCATATCATTCTCTTTAATGAAACGACGGACATATTTTTCAGCTAAATCACGATTATTTAATTCACTACTAAGCCAATCAACTGCAGTACTTTCAAAATTGAGACCATCAACATCTACACAATCAAATGCTATAGCTGTTAACTCATCAAGAAATGCTTCATACTTTCTAAATTTCTTAGGTCTTTGAACTGCAGAATTGAATTCATCTTCAACAGGATAATCATCTGCTACAATTTCTTGAGAACTTTCGACTCCGTCAAAAGGCATACCAAATTTATCATAACCAGATTCTGAACGATCAAGTGCTAGACCCTCATCATTAGCAATATTATCTTCCCAACCAGGTATACCCTCCATTATAGCTTCTGCAAGTTTTCTAGAATCATCAAAAAGATCGGCTTCAATTGGTTCAATATCAGCTATAGATTGAAGATATTCATGTATAACTACATCATCTACATCAAATACTTCAAAGTATAAATAATTTTCATCTGGCTGTATTTGATACCCTGCTTGATATCCAAAATTTGCGACCCAATCAACGGTTTCAGATGCAAGTCTTTCAACATAATCTTTATCATTAAGTAAATCAGCTGCTAGAATACCTTCTGCATCTGTATTTGTATTATTTAAAACAACTTCGCCTTCACCTGTACCATATATGGATTCACTAGATTCTATAGGACCATATGCGGTATCCTTATTACCAGTATAAGTATAATATCCTGAGCCCCATCTTGAATCAAATTCATCTTTAGATATAGGGCTAGGTGTAACTCCTGTGGTGAAGTTTTGTATTTGAACATGTTCATCAGTTATTTCCAATATCTCGAAAGTATAAGGATGAGATGTATCTGTCAATTCAAACAAATCACCTACATTGTAATTAATATTAGATGTATCAGCACCCATCACATCTGCTATACCTCTTATTCCCTTGAATCCTACACCGAATTCACCATCATAATCTTCATAATGGAATGAAGGGTTCTGACTTGCTTCATCAAAGAAAGCATCTATATTAGGGCCGTAACCATCTTCTAATCCTGCAAGATTGAGATCATATGTTTCATCAAATACAATGAGATTACCAGCTTCATCGTAATCATAATTCAAACCATATTTTGTTGCAAGTCCAACTAAATCTTCATTTGTTTGAGGACCTTGAATTTTATCATTTATATCTGCACTAGAGGTAATATAATTATCTATATAATCACTTGCAATACCATCTAAGGATGATACACAATCATCAAAATCACCATCATGTAAACAACTATCATACATAAGTTGAAGATCATCCTCAAGAACACTATCTGGACAAGCCCATATAACATCCTGTAAACCTTCCCAATCATCATCTTCAAGTGCATTCAATTCATCATCTATCCATAACTGAATATCGTCTTCAGTTATATGATCTATATCTCCACCAGATGAGGCTTTCACAGATGAATCTATATCATCTAATCCTATACAATCTGGACAACCTCCACCATGACAGTTAGGACATACTTCTTCATAACTATATCCATTTGATATAAGTTCATCAATTACACGTTTAACTTCATCATCTTTGAATATATCAAAATTATATCCAGTTATACTATTATCATCATAATATGCTGATAAATTTACCTCATTTGTATAATCATTACCTTCAGGACCATATATTTCAAAATATATTTGAGGGGCTTGTGGACCAGTTTCACCATCACCATCCCAACAATCTCTATGAACATTGAATCCTTTATATTCGAAATTATCTCCTCGCTCTTCGGATTCATAATCATCCCATTGACCTGTACTTGCATTATACGCATCATTTTGATCAAGAAATACACCTTCTACATATTCTGCAGATTGAACTCCACCCTCAAGTTCAGATATACGACTATGAAGTGCTTCTTCAAAATCTTGAGGCGAACCCTTCTTAGTAGCACGAATAATTCGCTTAGTAGATGTATTCACATTTGTTGCAGCAGTTATATCTGGTACTCCATACATATCTTCATACTTCATAACAAGTAAATCCGTAAGTTCTTTATATTGATATGCAGGACTACCTACTTCACCAACATTCCTTTGCCATATATTGAAAGCATGACTATCATATTCTGATACTAATTGAGCAGCTTTGCTAATCTTATCAGAATATTGTGATTGTTCAGACTCTAGATTTAATATCTCCATATAAACATCTTCAGGTAAAGTGTAATGTGCATGAAGTGTAATTTCATCTGAATCATCTAGTTCATCATCAAAAGGATCTCCAGCTCTATGAGCAGAAGTTATACCTCCTTCCAATTCAGTTATCTTATCACCAAGTGCATTTAAGAAATCTTCAGGTGTACTCCTTTTTCCATATATTGTTTTTCTCATAATATCTCCTATCTAATGGGCTGACTAAAGGTGTGCCATTTAGTTTTATCATTGCGATAATCCTTTTGATATATTTCAACTTCTAATGTTTTAGCATCCTCATAATAGTATCTAAGATCATCTGCTATCTGATCTGCATAATGTTCTATATACATATATCCTTCATCTGTAACTTCTCCCTGTGTTATCCATGTAAAAACAATTGTGGATTCGTCAGCACGTTTAGGCTCAAGATGCCACTCTTTATATCTCATACTATTAGGAAGTTGAGATTCAAGATAAGAAGGATCTACAATGCTATTTTCTTTCTTATAATCCCAATCTTTTACAGACGTAGCCCTTATTAATCTCTTCACAATATATCTCCTTACTCTTCAGTAACTTCTCCAGATATTCCATCTACTATTTTACTTATTATACCTGCAACACCTGAACTAAATTCAAGTACTAGAGAAAGTGCTTCATCTGTATTACCATCGCGAGCCATCTTATCTAATCCATCCATAGCATAATCAAAATCAGATTTTAAATCAGATAGACCCTCATCAAAAGCCTCTTCTTTAGAGCCACCACCTTCGGCACCCATTATATCATCTTCTACATACTGATCAGCACCATCTTCACCCATAACACTGTCACATGCTTCAAGATCTTCTTCATCCTCATCTTCAATAGTTGAAGATTTAATTAATTTTCTGTATGATTTTGCTTCATCTGACGCTCTTATGATCTTCTTCATCTTATATCTCCTTCTTCAATCAACATACTACATTAATATGACAAAGTCTTATAAATACTTTGCATCTTTAATTGCTTGACGTAATCTAGGAATACTTCCAGGCCTATCATCTTCAATCATACTTTGAATAAATGGAATTGTACTTTTATCCAATATATCATTCAATTCACTATATTCAGTGGATATTGCATACATATCATTTACTATACGATTTACTTCGGTTATATGATTACTTAAATCTCCTAACATATAAGAAAGTTTATCCAGAGAAGTTTCTCCTGGATAAGAGGATGATTTAATTAATTTTTTCATATTCAGCCTCTATCTAATTCAAGTTCATATATGATAGTATCCAAGAAATTATTACAAAGAGTTTTAACTTTTTTGCGTGTTTCTTCAGACATATGATAAATCTCATCATAATTTTTATCATCTAATATCTTATTAGACAATCTAGCAACTTCTCTAAGCAACCGCTTAAGCATATCATCAGATATTTCAATTTCAGATTTTACAACTTTCTTCATGATACATCTATCCTTCTTCTAAATTGATTAAAAATTAATAGTTTTAATACCAAAATGCTCAGCAACTTCATTACCAAATTTCATGGCTTCTTGAAGTACTGTTATCATCCCAATTACATCAGGATCACCTTGAGAAGAAAATCCCCAATTAATACATATACTATATGGTATATATTTTAAAGGAGGTTCACCTTCTTTCCAACTATTGAAATCAATATTTTGATTATTTAAATCAATTCTAACTATCAAATCTTCAGCTAGACCTTTAGAATAAATTTCATAACTACTCCAAGGTACATTACCCATACCTGTACCTGATCTAGACACTAAATCAAAATATTCAGATGAAAGTATTACATCATTATTATCTGCAGCTTTGATTAATCTCTTCATTATATATCTCCTTTATTCAACACCACCAACATCAACAGTTTCAAGAGGTTTGAATAACATCTGTTGGAATGTATCTTTTCTGATTCTATTTGAATACTTTTTAGCACTTTCAACAAGTTCAGCAAGAGTCTTACCTCTACGATACTCCTCATTTTCAACTTGATCTCGAGATACGTCAGCTATTGTATATTGACTACCAGAATCCTTCAATATCAGATAATATTGATAGTAATTTTTATTCATACCTCGTGAATGTCTATCACCATCAGGCTTATACATACCCTTAACTAGTGTATTAGTACCAATCAGAGCCTTCAATTCTTCATCAAGAATATCTGATTCAAATTTAGGACGTTGACCAATACTAGACGGTTCAGTCACGTATTCACGATAATCAGGAAGAGTTACATTTAACATATGTGACCAATCAATATCATTCAATATTTCTAAAGCTTTTACAGTTTCTCTCAATGAATCAAGTTGAGCAGGAGTAGTAGCTTGTAAACCTGACCAAGATGATGTTTCCTTAACAACCTCACCTCCACTATCTAAAGAAACCCTCCAATTCCAACTGAGTGCTTTATCTTTACCGTGCACGTTGCGTTCATTAGATTCGACTCTAACTTCTATACCCCCACCTTGAAATGAAAGTGCCTGCATGATATTAACAACAATATCTATCTTACACTCAGATAAATATCCAAGTACTTGATTTTTTATATCATCAAATACTTCTTGTTGTTTTTCATAGAATTGTTTACTTTGTGCTTCATATTTAGATTTCTGGGCAGCATTATCAGATTCCCATTGGTCTCTTTGTTTAATAAGATCATCTTTTCTTGCTGAACTGACTAATATTTTCATCTTAATTTACTCCTTCTTATATAGCATAATTTTATATACTAATTTCAATCCACATACAATTAAGTATGACAATATACTATAACGAATTTAATACATATTTTTACTCTCCATATTTACCTCTTAGATAAGCAAATATACATCCCATTACAAACCAAGCTATAATTATTAATAATATAAAACTTCCTATTGATATCAATACAATCCATGCCCAATGCATCAGATCCTTACCTTTGAATACTTGATTTTTATCCATACAATATATTAAAGGTTTAATCACATCAACAATCTATCAAACAATTGAGAATTATGGCGAAGATTTAGACTACCATCTACAATATAATCTGCCATCACCTTCTTATCAGCTAATATATTATGAACTACTTCATCAATTGTATCTTTTGTTATAATTGTATGTATGTTCACACTATGTGTTGTGCCGGGGCGATGGATACGATCTTCAGCCTGAATCTTCTGAGCAGGTGTCCAACATTCATCGAAGAATATAACATTTCTTGCTACAGTTAATGTATGACTTGTACCTAAAGCACCGATTGTACCAATCATGATTGTATATTCTGGATTATTAATGAATGTTTGTTTATGCTGTTCACGTTCAGAACTCTTCATTGTACCTGTGTAACAACATACTTTATATTTTTTAGAAATAAATCTATAGAGAGTCTTGAGAGGTTCAATCCAATTGCTATATATGATGACCTTTTCTCCTCGCTCATGAATATCAGCTAAAATCTCCAGAATTCTTAAAATCTTAGCATTTTTCTTCAAATAATCTTTATCTATAACCAGTTTATCATCCACTAATTCAGGTGCACCGTTAACTTGACGTAATCTAAGAAGTGCAACTAGAGGATTCATCTGATTTATTATTTCATCCTTCTTCTGTTTAAGTTCAATTTGAATATCTTGATATAACCTTCTTTGATAAGATGTATTCTCTACATATTCTGTAAAATATATCTTAGGAGGAAGATCTAAAACATCTCTTTTTAATCTACGAAGCATATTCGTTTGAAGCATAGTTTTTAATTGAGGGATATTCTTATATCCAAGTATATCATGACCTTGAAATCCTCCATAAACTACAAAATGTTGATTCCAAACCCAATAATTACTGAATTCATGTCCTCCAACAAGTTTAAGAGGTGTAAATACATCTGTAGGTCTATTTATTATAGGTGTACCTGTCATAGGTAGCCATTCAACTAAATTAGATGTTTGTTGTTTAATCTTAAGAATGGTTTTACCTTGTAATGAAGTAGGGGACATATTAAGATGGATTTCGTCTATTGCAATCATATTAATGTATCCACATCTACACAATCTTATAATTTCTTCCATTATAGGCATTTTTCTCGCAGATTTCATCCTAATTGCTTCAATATTCATAACAAGAAAATAAGGTAATTTAATATCTTCTTTACCATAACAATAACCAGATTTTAGATCTTCAAGTTTAGCTTTACTTCCTGCATCATGATTTAATCTACCATCGCGTTTAATTCTTGTACCAAGGATATAAGGTAATTCTTCACCATTAGTATGTAAGAATATATCTTCTACCCAGTTATATTTAGCACCATTTATACAAACAATAACTAAACAATGTTTATAATTCTGATGCTCTCGTCTATATAAAGCAAGATTCATAACTTCAACAGTTTTACCACAATTATGTACAACTACCCCATTAGCTATAAAATTATGATGAGGAGCTTCCATCTGTATATCATAGGTATCAATACTACCGGCATCTTCAATAGCTATAATCTTAGCGTATTTTGGGCGCATTACAACTAGTCCACCCTTACCTATATAATCAACAGAATTACAATGTTCCAACCAATGTTTATCTGTAGTTAGCAATTCTAGATTAGTTATATCATTATTAGTTTTATTTCGATCTTTATGATGAACTACTTCATAAGGTGTATTGATCCCTCTTCCAATATGTTTAGACATAACATAATGATGTTCCAGTACACCACAAAGATAGTTGTAATTTGGATGATCTCTAAGTTCTGGACCACTAAGTAATACATAACCATCATAATCAATTCGTCTATGTATTCCTCCACCATGTTTATGGCGTGTACCCTCACGTAGAGTATACATACACCTTCGACAATAACCATAGAATTTAGCATCCGTTCTCACAACCATATCTTCATTAGAACCACACCTTCTACATACAGGTTCCCCATTAATCACTACTTCGTCACCAACAACTAATTCACCTGCCTCCTTATAATCTCCCTCTATAGTTATACGTACTAAATGATCAGGAGTTAAATCAACAATCTTACCATCATCTAAAGATAATCTAATCACAGATTTGATGCCACTATATATTACATTTTCACATGTACGATGCCGGAATAACTTAGAAATTTCGTCTAAACATCTAACCTCTATAAGGCTAGATACAACACTATCTGATATATTAGGTCCATAATATCTATTATAAAACTGCCTTAACGATAGTTTACTTGAAGCTCCCCCTTTTTTAAAAGATATAACAGCATCCCCAGAAACACACCCCATTTCGTCAGTGAGTATGAAACCATTATGATTACCCTTATTATATCTATGAATAGCAAATTTCATGAAATCTAATTGATGTGCAAATGGTGTAGCACCTTCTTTAACCTTGAAATTCACATTAGATATATCAATATTCGGTATCACATGTGTTGTATCGATTTTTGGATTCACATTGAGGTCTTCTGTAGACTGTATATTAACTATCTTCTCATATTCTGTACCCTTGATCTCATTTAAGAAGAAACCTAGGTTCTCCATAGGAATTGTCCAAGATTTGGGATTTGAACTATACCTTCTACCTGGAACATTTTTTACAAAATAAACTATCTGAGGGTCATACTTGAACGAAATCTTATATAACTTACCTTCTTGGATAATATTTAACAACTAATTTTCACCTCCGAATTATCTTCTATTTTCTCTACTTTATTGACATCTGTCAATATATCTCCACAATGAGGACAAGTGTAGTATAGCATACCACTTCTTAAATGTCCGTTAGGTTTCACTACTTCCTTACAATTTGAACAATACATTAGACTCTCACCACTCTCTAGCTATTTCTAAAGCTACTTCACCCTTCTTAAACAATGTGATAACACCACTGACATAATAGTTTTTATCAATCTTGGCTACCTTCTGTTTAAGATAATATTCTGCATCGATGAAAGTATCAAAAACCTTAACAGATTCAGATATACCGCTCTGGATATTTCGAACACGTGTGCAAGTTACAATCCTAACTTCATAAATATCTCTTGTATCTACCTTACCGAATTTAGTGATAGACTTAGGTCTTAGATAGTTATTCACAATATCAGCGGTTGCTACTTTTTTATTAAGACGAAAAGTATAACCAAGAGCTTCCTTTCTTTTTAATGTAAGGAAATCATAAACACAATTTGCATCCCATGTTATTAACTTCACTTTACCTTTAGGTCCTATTACTTCGAATTTCATTGATATGCCCTCCTATTGATATTAATTTGATATTAATTTGATTACTATCTTGATATACTAAACCAGATCTCTCCAGTTGTTTTAGAATTTACCATACCATCTACCCAATATTTATCAGATACTTTTGACGATCTCAACTCTACGTAAGCTTTAGCATCCTCAAATTTACTGAATGTCCTGGTAACAATATTTAGATTATCTAAAGAATTAACTCTATTACAGGTTACAATTTTAACATCATATGTATCTCCTTGAATTAATTCATTCTTAGAAATATATGTTTTACGACCTTGAGGTAATAAAGCTTCTTCAATTCTTTCTGATTCTTCTTTAAATTTGAATGCATTAGCAAGAGAATCTAAATCATCTACAATAAATAAATGGCCTGCATATGTACCCAAGTATGTACAATATAACTTAGTTTCTTTAGACTTTGCCCTTTCATAAGCTTCTTTCAACTGGTGACGATCACATTCATTTGCATGTAACGGATTTTCAATTTTACCATCTTTGAATACTTCTATGTAACATATAGATGTATGTTTATATGGAAATTGATTTATACTTGAAGTCTTTCTCATTATACATACTCCTTTTTGATTATTTTGATTATATTATATATAACGAAATTTTTAACAATAAAAATAGAGCCACATATGCGACTCTACAATATATAAATTGATTTTAGCCAAATGTTAGTTTATCTACTCTATCTGCATCTATTATTCTATGAGCTATTAGCGCATTTGGTGAACCATCTTGTTTTTTAAGTACACGATTACCTAACTTCATAAGACCTTGATAATATAAATTAATAGAATCTCCCTGTAAAATAAGATTCCCTTCATTGATTAAACGTACCGTACTAATAATAACTATTCCATTCTTCTGTACAGTTGATATTGTTTCATAAGATTTATTATTATTCTGAAATACTCTAACATCTCCACCTAAAATTGAACCAGTTGTTTTCATATTGATTGTTCCATAATTTTCTAATGTTCCTAATACAACCAACATGAATGCTCTTCGTGAATCTCTTGCTGATATTGTCACACCTTCATTTATCTTCAAATTACCTTTAATTAAAACAATTAATATTCTATGATCTACTCCTTGAGGTTGTACTTCTCCAAATAGTTTATCATTATCCCATGTATAGTTTCCTTCATACACAACAGTTTCTGCAGAATATATAACATCTTCATTGAAATCAAGAAAGCTATTTCCTGTTAATAACTTATTTAAATTTTCTGTTATAGTTTGAAGTAAACTCCTTCCTTCAAGAAATCTACGATTATATTCAAAGGTAGAAAATTTATAAGGATCGATCTGAGTATGTGTTATAGAGCCATTTCCACCATTTCCACCTCTTGAATTTGATGTTGTAAGAGCATTACCTCCAAGGCCTCCGTTTGCCAATATTGTACCATATTGTTGAAAGGTTTTAATATAGAATATATTGATAGAACCTCCACCGGAACCTCCACCAGCAGCTCCTCCTGGATTACTATACCAGAAAGTATTAGCACCATTAGAACCATTAGATGATATTGTACCAATGTTATAGAATTCATCACAAGCTATAATAAGTAATCCTCCTGTTCCAGCACTCCCAGCTCCTCCTGGACCACTTCCCCCAGGATTACCTGCTCCACCTCCACTAGTTCCTGCACCATCACTACCTGATCCATTACCACCAGGTCCACCTGTATCTGAACCTTGAGTAGCGGTTCCGGCATGACCGCCGCCCCCTCCAGGACCTCCAGAATAAGATGTAGAATTACCTCCACGACCTGTGACGTTACTACTTCGTCCTCCTGAACCGCCTCCACCTAATTTACGATTCAAACCTACTTGACCGCTAACACCTGGTGTATTATTAGCAGTATTTGGATGCACACCTCCAAGAGATATTCCATTTATAATCTCAATTTCTCTATTTTCATGAGACCATAACCAAACAGGTTGATTAGGTGCACTAGCTCCCCTAGCTGTCATACTGATTGTTCCACTATTTGTCAGAACATCTGTCACATATAATAAGAACCCTCTCTTACGTGTTTGAGGTGTAACTGTCACTCCTGTATTTATTATAAGACTACCTCGTACAATAACTACTAGCATTCTAGCATCTGCTATAGCACTACCAAGATTTTGATTAGATGACCATACAACATTACCATCTTCATCACCATCATAACTAAGCACTTCAACAGGATATGTGAATTCTCCACAAATAAATTCATGGTCACCGTTGGGCATATCTATATTACTCATAACAATATTTATTATGCTTGATTCATAATACTTTGACATATCTCAAACTCCTACACAAATGTTCGCGTTTCAACCTCATCTGCATCTACTATTCTATTCGCCATTAAACTATTTTTATTACCATCTATTTTTCTAAATTCTGTAGTACCTAATTCTAATAATCCTTGATAATATAATTGAAGTGTATCACCTTTCATATAGATGTCACCTTTATTTATCAATCGAACCGTACTTATTAGAGCTATTCCATTCTTCTGAGCTAATCCGACAGTTTCATAAGATTCATTATTATTTTGAAATACTTTGATAATTCCACCCAATATCTGACCACTAGTAGTCATATTAATGGTACCATAATTTTCTAAATTACCTAATACAAATAATAAAAATGCTCTTCTTGTAGCTGTAGATTTTATAGTTACTCCTGGATCTATTCTTAGATTGCCTTTAACTATAACTATTAACATTCTATGATCTGATATGTTTTGACCTAATAATTTATCTTCACTCCATACATGGTTACCTTCATATACTATTGTTTCTGCAGAATGAATTAAATCTCCATTGAAATTCAAGAAACTATTTCCAGTAGTTACTAGATATAGATTCTCAGTGATAGTATGAATTAATGAACGACCGCTAACATGCAATCGTCTAAAATCTAAATCTCCAAATAGATAAGGTTCTATTTGAGTTGTAGTTAAAGATCCATTCCCTCCAGCACCACTAATATTACTCACTCCTGCACCTGTTGCTCCAGCAGGTCCTCCATTCACATTACATACTCCAACATTATAAATAATATCACTATAAAATAGATTTATAGAACCTCCACCTGAAGAGCCTCCACATCTAACAGCAGCATTTGTATAAGTATTGTTACTTATACCTTGGGATAATAAAGAACCAGCATTAATGAAAGTTTTAGCATAAATTATTAATAGACCTCCTGTACCATTTGCACCATTTGCTGCAGGAAGACCTCCTGTACCTCCAGGATTACCTACACCTCCACCACCTGCGCCTCCACCATCACTTCCAGTACTACTTCCACCTACTCCACCTGTATCAGATGCTACAGTTCCGGCTCCATATAATCCTGCTCCACCAGTTCCACCTGAATAAGATGTAGAATTGCCTCCTTTAGCCGTAGTACCTGGTACATTCCCATTTGCATTTCTTCCCCCTGAACCTCCTCCGCCACATCTTCTATTAGAACCATGTCCTCCAACAACACCATTATGAGCTGTAGTAACATTATTCACTCCACCTAGTGTAGATCCCTCAATTAATTCAAGATTTCTATTATTATGAGCCCATAAATATACAATCTGATTAGGTGCACTAGCTCCCCTAGCAGTCATACTAATTGTTCCGTTATTAGTGAGTGTACCTGTTACATATATCAAGAAACCTCGTTTACGTGTTTGAGGTATTATAATTACATTTGTATCTATTACTAAATCACCTTGAACTATAACAATCAACATTCTTGCATCTGCAGTAGAATTACCTAAATTTTGATTTGTAGACCATTCTACATCGTCATCATAATTTATTACTTCAACTGGATATGTAAATTCACCACAAATAAATTCATGATTATCTGTAGACATATTTAGATTATTCATAACAATATTTAGAATACCTGATCCGATATAAGTACCCATAATTTACTCCTATTCAGCTAGTTTCTCCCATCTATCTGGAGCATTAGGTGGAGATGTCTTATCAGAAACAATCATTACTTCTCCATCATTCCTTAGTTTAACTCTGTACCACCCATCCTCTTCAGGCCTATTAGGATTCTCCCAATAGCGCTCAAAACCACTTTCAAGAAATTCTTCTTCAACGTATGGATAACGATTACCATTACGAAACAACTTACACATATTACTCTGGGATGGGGATACATCAAGTTTACCATCACGTGTAAACATATATTTACTAACAGGATCATCAGACATCTTCAATACATAGCCAGCAGGATATTCTGTATTGGGATTAGGTACATACTCATCAAATGCAGTAGCAGGAAAACGTAATAACATTCTACCATTACCTTCAGACGTATGATATCTACCCATACGCATACCTTCACCTATACCAAATCCCGCTTCTTGGTATTTATTCATAATCCCAACCCTTTCATAACATTAGTTAAAAAATCATCTTTTTCTTCTTCCGTATAACCCTCTGCTGGAGGTAAATCTTCTTCAACAATATTTGTTATCTCTCGTTCAGGATTAGTAATAATCGCCATAATATTATCATAGTCTTCTTGACTATTAGCAATTATTCCAAAAATATTACGACCATCTACTACTTCAAGTTCAGGACAACGCGGATCAAAATAACTTATCTCTTTTCTCATTAAAATCACCTTCTTTATAAAATACGTTTAAGAATAAATTGCGGTATCTGTGAAAAGCCTGTTTGAGCTGCTTGTAGATATACTGAAAAATTGAATACAGTTCCTGATGGAACATCATGTTCAAAATATAAATCAGGTGTTAAACTAAGATTAGGAGTAGAAAACGGTAATTGATATCTCATACCCATAACACATCTATAAACATTTTGAGAATTAGCTGCAGGTGCTGTAGTAAGATTCATACTCCATACATTAACACTCCATCTCCCCTTACTAGGAATAATTATATCATTGCCAGATACTACAAAATTAAAATTACTATCTAATATATTAGGAGCAAAAGTTGTCCATGCATTAGCTGCCATACTTTTATTGACAAATGTTCCATAACAATAAGGTAATCCTGTAGAAATGTTACCTAAATACGCCTTATTCATATAATTACCTCCAATCAACGCACTTTATATCTTATACAAGGAAATACATCTGCAGAATCATACATCATATCAGGTAAATTGAATGTTGTTTCTCCATCACCTTCACCAAATGTTATACCTATCACATTGAATAGATTCCCAGCTTCACCAGTACGATTCTTCTCACTACCATCACAAAGATAAGAATCTCCAGGAGGTGAGAGTATAGGCCAGAAAAATATCTCACCTATAGAACAATATCCTCCAGCAGAAGCTTTCACCCAACTTAAGAAAGTATTTTCATCTCCAACATTACCTTTGTATTTCCAAGTTTCATAAGCAGACAATCCTTGAAAACTTCTTAATTGATATACAACCCAATCCATGAATTCTAATTCAGTATCACCTTTTTCTGTAAGATATAACCAAATAGAATACGGATTAACATGTGTTGTAACTAACCACTCTTCTATATTACCTTCAAAACCCTCAGACACTGCTAAATCAAAATTAGATGGACCTGATGGACCGGTATCACCTTTATGACCTTGTTCCCCTCTTAATCCTTCTAATAATGATGAACACCAATCTTGAAATTCAAGATTAGTTTCTTCAATTTCAACCATTTTCTGCCAAACTGTATAAGGATTAACATGAGTAGTTCTAATATATTCTTCTACTGTACCTTCAAATCCATTTTCTACAGCTACTTCATAATTAGATTTTCCTTGAGGACCAACTACACTATCCCCCTTATCTCCTTGAAGATTACGTAATTGATCAATGATCCAATCTTGATATTGAAGTTGAGTTTCTTCTGCATTGTATAAACTCCACCAAGTTTCATAAGTATTAACACCGTGGTTAAGATCGGACCATTCTTTTTCTGTACCAGAAAATCCATATTTTATAGCTATTTCATATGCAGATGGACCGGCTTCACCTTGTGCTCCAGTAAGTCCGGTTGCTCCAAGAGGTCCAGGCTCACCTTGATCTCCCTTTTCTCCAGGTTCTCCGTCTGAACCGGTTTCTCCTGCAGGTCCTGGTTCTCCGGGATCACCCGGTTCACCTTTTTCTCCAGGATCTCCCTTCTCTCCAGTATCACCTTTCTCGCCTTGAGGTCCTTGTTCACCGATCCCACCCTTTTCCCCAGGTTCCCCTTGCGGTCCCGATTCACCTTGTTCCCCTTTTTCGCCTTTTTCTCCTTTTTCTCCTTTTTCTCCTTCAGGTCCAATCTCACCCTTTTCCCCAGGTTCACCAATCTCCCCTTGCGGTCCAGACTCACCAGGATCTCCCTTATCACCTTTTTCACCTTGAGGTCCCTGTTCACCCGGCTCTCCCTTTTCTCCGGCTAATCCAGGTTCACCTTGTGTTGAATAATCTATAACCTCACCATCTGAATTTCCAAATAACTGATATCTATCTGTTTCATCTATCTTACCAAAAGCTAGATGACCTCTAGGTAAATTCATAGATGTTGGTATTTCACCTGAATCTATTACTTTTATATTAGAAGGTACTTTTATATTCTCCATCACCATCACACCCTTAAATGTAATATACAACTATATAAAAGGTTGTACCCCATATCTTATCTATGCTATTCTACCAAAAAAGAACGCCATATTATAACCAGCGTCCATCCAAGTAATCGTAGTCGAGGCTACATTTAAAGCATAAGTATAAGTAAATAATCCGCCTTTTGAAAAGTGATTTACAATGCATAAAGACGGTACAGCCATATTATCATCTCTAATAACTACATCTTGAGCGCCCATTATATAAGTTCCACCATACACAGTGCGCTCTAAGATAAATTTATTTATCGAAAGACCACCTGCTTTAACATAAAACGCATATATGCCATCTTCTGGTATTTTAATGCCATTAACAGAGGTAGAATCTAGCGTCATATTACCGTTCATAATAATAGGTTTAAGTTCTGTTATTACACTAACGGGAATACTTCTATTCTCAAACGTGCCTCTACACCAAGGAAATTCGGGATGTGTAATCCCTAAATAAGATATATCCATAATAAACTCCTAAAATATACGTCCGAATGCAAATACAGGTATCATTTCGGCATAGTTTATTCCATGTGTTGCAATATCAGTGAAAACATGAAGTGTTAGAAAATCCTCTGTTTCCAAAGTTAATTCTACTGATACAGATGATACCAATCCGAATTTACCAAGATTCACAGCTACATTTTTAAAATTACTTCCAACAGATTCACTATTATAAACAACAAATGTTTGAGTTTCTGCAGTATGAACTACACTAAGCTTCGCTCCACTAAAACAAAATCTATAAACCCCATTTTCAGGAGCTATAAATTTATCACCATTCACCATATTGATATTTCCATCAAGCGTAGTAATATCAGGTGTCATAATATTGAATGTATATGCTGCTAAAGACTTAGGGATAAGTAAACCTGTTACATAAGGAAATTCAGGATTTACAATACCTAGATAAGATATATTCATATTATCTCCTATACTATTCTACCAAACCAGAAGGAGGGTTCTGCACCATAAATTGGATGTTGCCAAGATGTCATCGATACAGATGGAAGTAAAGTGACATTCATGATATCATTAGCTAACAATGTATCTATACCTAATGCATGTAATATCATTGTAGATTGAGATGATTGCAACTGTGTAATACAACGTTGTGACGGTAATGTCCAATCAACAGTAATATAAGAATTTAAAGTACCCGAAAAGGGAGTACTTTGATTAGTAGTAGTACCAGAGAAACTTAAGGCCCATACTCCATCTTCAGATACTATAAAATTTTTATTTACAATTAAACTAGAATCACCATTAGTAATAATAGGTGTAGGTATATTATGTACATTTGCAGCTAAACTAGAATCACCAAAATAACCTTTAACATAAGGAAATGCTTCAACTTTATATCTTATACATGGATATAAATCAGCTTTCTTATATCGCATATCAGGTAAATTGAATGTAGTAGATCCATTACCTGTACCAAACATAGTTCCTATTACTTCAAATAATTTAGAATATTCTATTCTACTAATTTCATCTCCATTGCAATATAAAGAATCTCCAGGAGGGTTAGATAAAGGCCACCAAAATATTTCGCCTACATTTGCTTGACCTCCAGATGAAGCTTTTACCCATCGAATGAAATCAGATTCATCCCCATTATTTCCCGTATTCAACCATGATTGATAAGCAGATTCCCCTTGTTCACCTTGCTCACCCTGCATCATATAATCTACAATATTATCATCAGAATTACCGAATAAATGGTACATATCAGTCTCAGTTATTTTACCGAAAGCTAAATTACCTTTTGGTAAATTTTCCGTTGTAGGGAATTCACCCGAATCTATTAATTTGATATTAGAAGGTATCTGTATTTTATCCATAGTATCACACCACCTAGGTATAGTATAAAAATATATAAGGTTACAAACTGATGCAGAACTTCTTACAGCTCTGCATCATAATCTAAAACTAAAGTATATTATCTAATTCTTAGATAAATCATTCAATGAAACCCATCCAAGATACTCACCATTAACTCTATTAGATACCCTTATGCGATCGTTCTGCACTAATGTATCGTAAATATATAAGGGTCCAGGTTTACGGCTAGGTAGCTTAGCAACACTTGTATCATAGGTCCTTATCGTGGGTAATCTAAATGTTATTTCTTGACCAATCTTATATTCATCATCAACAACCTTAGATTCAGATATTATTTCAACAACTTCAGGTTCAGGTGTTACTTCAACAACCTCAGGCTCTACCTCAATAATTTCAGCTTCTACTTCAGGTTCAACAACTTCTTCGACTACATCTTCAACAACATCTTCAACAACTACTTCTACTTCCTCAACAATTTCTTCAACAACTTCTTCAACCTCATCTTGTAAAGACTCAATCTCTTCCTTAACTACTTCTTCAACTATTACATCTTCAACTTTTGCTTCTTCAACTATTACATCTTCAACTTTTGCTTCTTCAACTATCACATCTTCAACTTTTGCTTCTTCAACTACGTCTTCAACTTCTACAGGTTTAGGATTCCTTACTCCTCTAGGCATTTTATACACTCCTTAAATTATATTTCTTTTAATACAGTATTGTACCAGATCATTCTAAGTAAAATTCTTACTCTAGTTTGACGTGGTTTATCTGTAATATTACCATATTCATATATAAGCTTATTTGCAGATTTACTTTGATAGAATGATTCTTGTAATGCATTTCTTACTTGAGCATCATCAATACAACATAACATATCATCAAGATATTTCTCTTCATAATTTGTTATTGTCCTACTTAAATTCAAAGTTGAATCTTCTACAGGTTCAATACCTTGAATGACCCATGTAAGTGCTTCAGAATCTAATATATGATACTCAGATTCTTTAGCTTTCTTCCTAGCTAATATAGCAATATCTATTACATGTTGGAATGGATTTTCTGATCTAATTATACGTTCTCTTATCTCAGCGTCATATAACAATGACATACCATACCTCCAAAGTTTAGTGGTTATGGTAGATATCTAAATTAATCTTTTAGTACACGAAATACCTTGTAATCTCGCTCTTTCTTCCAATAACGGATAATATTATCTAAAGTACTTTGAACATCATGATCAAAATTAACATAATATGTTTCAAGTGTAGTTATGAGTGAATCCATCTGAGCAGCAACAACTACATAGACATCATCTATAGTATATTCTGTATTAGATTGTAATAAAGCTACATCATCTAAACTCATAGCAGGATTGGGGGCAGAGCCACACAATTCAACAGACAATTCACCTATTGTATCTAAATCATTTCTAGCAGACCAATACCAGGAATCCGTCAAATTATGAATTGTACTAAAATCATCACCTTTAGCATTCCAATGTATCATTAATATGTTATTTGCAAATATTGAAACAGCAGAAAGTATATTATTGATAGTACAAGAACTATCTTGAGTAACTTCTTCACTCTCAATTTGTTCTACATCAAACATATCGGATTCATCTAAATCAGTGATTGCTAGACTCAAAGGTTCTTCATCAATAAGATCTAATATCTCTTCATCTTCTAATACTTCGTCCAATGTATCTAATGCAGCCTCTATAGAATAATTAGCATTGATTGCAACAAGTTCTATACTATCTTCTCGACTACCTACAACACGTTTTAGAGTAACTAGAAGCTCTCTAGAAGCATCAACATCTGAAGTAGAACCTGTAAACACCTGCCATAGCATAGTCTTCACAGTACTGAGCACCTTTATTCTAGGAATATTATCTAAACTAAGTATATCACCTGTAGACGCTTTAACTTCAATTTTACACAATTCCCCAGCATCTTCACTTGTTATAGAAATATCTGCATATATATCATTATGCTGAGCTCTATATTTAATACCGTTAGTTATATCTTTATGATCAATTTCTTCAATGTTTTCTGTACTGTCGAAGAAAGTATTCAACATACCTGATAATTTTTCTAATATACCTTCAAGACCTTCGACAACGTCATCATCACCTATTGGATTATCATTAATATCCAATTCTGTATTAGAAGTTATATTACCAATATTATCTAACATATCTTTAAGAGCATTTGATGCACTCTCCTTATCGTCAGGTACATCTTCCTTTATAGTTTCTTTACCTTCTTCATCTCTTATTTTGATAGTAAGTGTACCATCTTCAATTCTTATATATTCAACATCTAGAAGATCATCAGAATCAGTATTACGAATACGAACCTTACATCCTGTATCTGTTTCTTTCTGCTGTTCTACAGACCAATCATCTAATGTTTTAAAAACTGTATCAACTATACCAGCCAATTTACGAAAGAAGTTTCTAATTTCACCTTTACCTTCAACTGCAGATGAATTAACTTGTATCTTCATTATCAAACCTCCACAATATTTAACAGAAGGAACTTACCGGAATATTAGTCCAGCAAGTTCCTTCAGTCATTCTGCAATGCTAAAATATTATCTACGTCCAACTTTCTTGACAGGACGACTAGCAGGAGCTGCTGGACGGCGATTTCTTGTTGATGCCGCTACGGGCTTCTTACCTTTCTTGAAACGAGTAGATGCTTCAAGCATTTCTTCTTCACCTTCAGGTTCAACTGAGAATTCTTCGCCAGCAACCTCGAATGTAATAACATCAGCATCAGGCTCTGCGCTAACTGTTACATCTTCACCTGTTACCTCAGCGATAAGTTGTGCTACATCTTCAGCTTCAAATAGAAGCTCGGTAACTTCCGGTGCTACTTCTGTTTCAGCTTTAATCGGTCTAACTGTTTTCTTCTGGATAACCATTATACATACTCCTTTACAATTTGAATTTTAATTTAATACAACTAGCTTATTTCGTTTACCTTCAAGCTCTGCACGAATTGCTTCAAGTTCTGCATTAGCTTCTGCTAATAATTCTGGACCGTTAAGTTTAACATTAGATCCTTCAATACTATATTTAGATCTCGTTTGACCTTGGGCTTTCTTAACATAAGCTTCACTCATCCGTATAAGATAATCAATATAAGCTTGATTAACTATTTCAGATACATCCTTATACTCTGGAACATATCTGATTGTAACCATTGCAGGTTTCGGATCTCTATGAGTAATGCTCACACAATCGTTAAGTTGATCATAATGCCACTGATAGTCAGTTTGAAGTGTATTCCTTACTTGAGCCATTGCCATTTCCGTCATTATCGGATCAATATTAAGTCTACGTGTTTGACCAACCATACCTTGGGTATTAATAGCAGCGCCTATCTGAAAAGGTGTACCCGCTTCAATGGTGCTCAGATGTAATCCTACTCTAGGCCTAGCTGCAAAACAATAGATTACTCGTCTGGTAATTATTCCAACATCTGAAAGTTTCACTCGTGTTGAAAACGGAACGGTTTTATCTACAGGAGTTCGCATATACCTTTTAAGTTCTCTAAAAGCTTTAATTACAGCTAAATCAATCTGAATTTCCTCAATATTATCATGTGCAGGAAGACCTAATGAAAAATTGATTTCTGCTACAATTTCTTGCATAGTCACCAGTCTAGACCCTCCTTACACACTCACACCTTTCAAATTAAGCTGCAATCTCTTCGACTTTTACGCTGAAACCTTGATCTGCCATAGACTCACCGATCTGCATATAGTAGAACGCTTCCTTATAATCTGCAACTTCAAACGACACCTCATTATCCTTCCCAACAACTGCAAGTTTAAACTGCGCCAACGACACTGGGAACGGAATAGATGTAGTTGCAAACGGCTCCATTTGATCAAGCGTATAATTCCATATACCTTCCGGACTGCCCATACCTGGTGTATTTGTGTCATACACTGTACCTTCATATGCAAGTGTATCAACGTATGAAGGATTAGGTCTGTAAAGTCGCATTACAGGAGCTACAAACGCTTCAACATCAGCAGTTACACCAGCATAAGTTATAGTTACTTTGTACGCCATTGTGTTTTACCTCCATTTAAATTTTTACTATTACACAAGTAATAGATAGAATAACATCTTTTGCGATTCTATCTCATCAATAGATAAGGTTCTCAGGCTTATCTTATCACATACATATATAAGGTTAAAATACTCCACCTATATAAAAATAAATTATTTATAAGAAATATGAGAACTCCCAATTACAATTACTGCAATTGGGAGGTTGTGATTATTAATGAGATATAGAATATTGTTTAGAATACTCCAACAATCTTTCCAGAAACGATTGTTGCCGGGTTGACCACTTCCATGCAATACATCGTAGCATATCCTTGCTGCACACTAGCGTTCGCAAGGCCGATTGCATCAGTAGCTGTGAAGGGCATATACTCCCCAAACAATCCGCTATTCCTGCGAATGTCTGTACTCTTACAGGACATTACCCACTTGTTCGGGTCATACGAAGGCTCAACATAGCATTCGAAGTTATCAAGTGTACCAAGCTTATATGGACCAACCGTATCGTCAATATTATCAGCAGAGAATCCATTGATCATTTTCATATATTCTGCAGCATTAGCACCCATTGTAAGTCGGTTCGGACGGGTAAGTCTTGTTGCCTGATATATAGAAGCTGACGCTTGACCGAGTTTAAGTTTAAACATGTTCAAGTAATCTGACGGTACAACGCTACCTGACAAAACAGGAGAAGCATCCCAGTTGTACTGAGGTTTATAGGTCGCTGCTTTTTCAAGAGCTTTGAAACCTTTTGTATTGATCTCAGCTGTCAATTCGGAGAAAGCTGCTTCTTTAGCCATATCACCGATGTTTGTACCCCATTCATTCTGGGCTGCAAACGCGGAGAAAATTGACCAATAGCTTGCGAGTTCGTGGGCAGTTGCTACTAGATTGAATTCATCTAACTGGAGATAGACTTTACCCATTCTAGCGCCATAGTCTCCATTGACATCCGGACCAACAGTCTCATTGTCATACTGGTAAGTAGCTTTAACGGTATCACCTACATTTGTGTCGATAGGATCACCCATTGTGATAAGTCCAGTATCATATGCAATTGTACCTTCTTCGGAACCATCAGCACCAAGGATAGTACCAGCACCATCATCTGTATAGATATTAGTAACTCCACTAATGTTAGCATTGATTGTTACAGAACCAGGAAGTACGGGGATATAATTAACTGCACCAGATGTAAATCCACCTTCTGCAGCCATGACTTCGTTCTTTACAACACGGCCTGTGAAGTTACCGTCTAAACCTTGACGGTTAACAAACGGTGTATTGAAAACATCGCCTTTATTCGTTTCACCTTTAGTTGTTTCACTCACTACTTTGAAGTAAGGGATAATTTGTTGACGTGATTTCATCGCTACTGAGCCGAATACATCAAGAATGAGTAATTTCTGGACGAACAACGGAAGCAGTTCAATAAAATCAGGACGCGCTGCAATATTCGATGTATTTGTTGCGCCCATTATTGCTGAATGTTTGCGGCAGTTAGCCTGAAGTTGACGAGCAAAAGCTTGCTGATTCGGATCTAACTTAGCAAAATTAGCAGCAACTCGCTGTGAATTAGATCTACTACGTACACCTGATGTGATATTATTACTAGCTTGAACAGGTTTACGGGCAGCAGTCACAGGAGTTTTAGATTTGCGCTTTGTTATAATTGCCATTGTATTTACACTCCTATTCTTCTATTTTATAAAATGATAACATTATTGTCTAGGTCACCATCTACTAGATCAATCTGTTCAGGTTCTGCGAAAATACCAGATAGATTATTAGAACTTGCAGAAATTATTTTCTGAAGCTCAGGTACAGATGTTGACGCTGTTATAGACAATGAATCAAGATGATAGTCACTACCTATAGCAGAAGCATACAATTTGCTATAAGCATTCTGGTATGCTCTAAGAAGGCGATTTGAAGCTTTAATCTTAGAATCTAAGTCTTTGTTTCTTTCATCAAGGTTTGATGTCTGGTCTTCCAAATCAGATGCACCGTTGACAGTTTCATCGAGCTCTGCTCTCAGACTAGCGATAACATCGGCTTGTTTTCTAATTTCGGCTTTGTGACTTTCTATCTTATCACTATATATAAGGTTAGAATTCTCTGAAGAGGCTATTCTCTTAGATAATTTCTTATTATCTAACTCTAATTCTTTAATATATGCTTCTAATTCTCCAATAGATTGTTCTAATAATCTATTGTTTCTTTCTAACTCTCTTTGATACAACTTAGACTCAGACGCAGCTTGAACCAATTCTTCATTAGCAGTAACTAGCTCATCTCTATTAGTAGTTACAACAGAAAGTTGATTACCTACAATACGTCTAATTTTAGCTAGACGCTGATTAGCCGTAACTGAGTATTTTGACACTTGTTTTTTGAGTGATTCAATTTCAAGTAATAAATTCTTATTAGCTTCAACTGCTTCTATATATAACTCAGTCATACCGGTTATCTTTGCGTCATTTATAGATATTATATCAGATGCTTCAATGGACTTACGTCTATCTTCTAACATTTTAAATTCTTTTGATTGTGGTGCAAAATTACTTTGAATTATATCTAAAGCTTCAATACTATTAATATCTTGAAGGTTGGTTGCAATTGAAGCACAGATTTTCTTATACTTGGCTCTATCTTTAGCATCAGTACTTGCTGCAATTTCAGTAAATTTTGGAACTGAGTCAGGATAAGCAGGAAAAGATACTAAATCAAATCCTCTGAATACAAATGTTTCGGGATCTACAGAATTATTCTCAATATCTCCTGCACCACGAATAGATATTCCGAATTTAACTCCAGCATCTATGAATGTCTTGACAACACGACCAACAGGAGTATCAATGAGATTAAATTTACCATATACCTTCCCACTATCATCCATATGACCTTCAGTCATCACAATACAACCATCCTGGAATCCCATTTCATTAGGATCTTCAGGATGACCTAAGAAACCAATATACCAACCCTTATCTATACCTTGTTTGTATTCATCTGACTCAAATACAGCATCCATAACTTCCGCAGTGATATCCAATCCATTAAGATTAGTTATAGTTGTATCCATTGTTTCACCATCGAATACTCCTAAAATAGTTGAATTTGTTATATTTGCAGATTTAACTTTTGCAGCCATTTTATAATACCTCCAATTAATACGACTTTATTAACAATATTCTGAATCAATAAATTCAAATTGACCTATTTCTATCAGATGAATTATCTGTTCTTGGATATCATCACTATCATCAGAATATCTATCAAACACTTCTCCCGACATAGTTACTTCTAATGTTACTTTGAAACAAACATCCTCTCCACTTGCTGCAGTTACTTTAGCATCTGTACTCGACTTAACAAGTTCATATACCATGAAGCCACCATAACCTGTTTCTTCTTTCAATTTACTTATTGCTTCATTCTCAACATCTGTATTTTTTCTACCAGATTTATATGGAAAGTAATGAAGTTCTTTTGTTTTAGGATCAAGTAATTTGAACCCTTCATATTGTTTCGTACCTGTGAATGCTCTTACTAATTTTTTCATAATATCTCCTTATAACCACTTCTTAGCCATCTTACTACCGACCATAACAAGGCCACCTATAGCAAGTGCTTTAGCCATCCCACTTAAAATACCTGACTCTACAGGCTCTTGCAGATCTATAACATCATTATCAGCAAGTTGCTCATAAGCTTCAAGATTAACTTCTTCAATTGTTTCGACAACATCATCAGTTACATCAATATTTGTAGCTTCTTGATCATCTATTATATAGAAAGATTCTCCAACTTGTAATTGAAGTTGACCATCTAATGTTTCCGTTATACCTAGATGATAATCATTGAATTCTTCTACTCTACTTAATAGATCTAACACTGCTGCAGGCGTGAATAATATCTCCACAATATTTACCTCTCTATTCTAAAATTTGATATTGTTTAACAAACTTATCATACAATATATAAGTTTTATCACCATATCCTAGCTTTTCTAAAGCTATATACTGTTCACCATCAAACCCTACAAATTTACCTACAAGTTGAAACTGTATACCTCCACCTCTAGTATAGATATATCCACTACTATCATGTTCAATATCATCAAATGCAGGTATACTTCTAGAATTGTTATCAGCTTTTATTAATTTTTTCATTATTCTACCACCTATATAAATATTATGCAACCTTCTTCCACATATAACATGTGATATAAGGAGGAAGTGTAGACTCGGAACCACTTGCCGGATTAGTTGTTGGATTACCTGTGTTAGCAGTACTTACACCGCTAGTAGTTTCAACACTTGCACCACCAGTAGCTCCATTACCTGCTGAACCTGTTGCCCCTGGGGTTGTAGATCCTGTTGCACCTGTACCTGCCGCATCTGTAGTACCATCTAAATTAAGTGCATTAGGACTATTTCGATTTGCACCCCAACCTGTACTGGCAAGTGTAGCACCATATGTAGCTCTAAAGGACTTAGTTGCATGTAAATCTACATATAAGTTAGCACTAGTTGAAGAAATATCTAGACGAGCATAACCTGCAACTAAACCATGTGTATGATTAGGTCCAGTATGAGTATGAGCTGCACTAGTATGTGTATGAGATGGTCCTGCATGTGTATGTGCTAATGTATGTGTATGTGCTTGTGAATGTACATGGTTACTTATTGTATGTGTGTGAGTTTCAGCTCCACCAGTTACTTCAACCGTATCGAATATACCAGAATCTGCAACACCTATTGGTACTTTACCTTGACCCCATTCTACCCAAGTACCTCCAAATTGTACAGAAGGATTAGTTGGACTAGATGACATATATATTGAACCTATAGGATATATACTTGCTTTAACAGAAGATGTAATCTCATCTAGAATCTCTAAATAAAGTGTTTCTTTTATTTCATTAACAAGTTCAGGAATATCAACATTTCCAGTTCCACCAACATCTACATCTTTCATCACTCCGCCTACACGTTTCCACATATAACAAGTAATGTAAGGCTGTAAATTTGATTCAGAACCACTTACTGGATTAGTAGTTGAATTACCTGTATTAGCTGTACTTACATCACTAGTAGTAGTTGTACTAGCTGCACCTGTATCGGCAACACTTGCTGCACCTGTAGCTCCATTACCAGCTGAACCTGTTGCCCCTGGAGTTGTAGATCCTGTTGCACCTGTACCCGCTGCATCAGTATTACCACCTAACCCTGTACCGTCAGTATTACTAATATTTGCAGCTGGTGCAGAAGATATACTAGAAGTAGCCAAATCAAAAGTATATGATGGAGTTTTTATAAGTTTACTAGCTATATATTTATGAGCTCCTCCGGATATATCAATTTTAGCATAACTTGAATTACCTAAAACATGGGAATGAGATGGTCCGGTATGAGTATGAGCTGCACTAGTATGTGTATGTGAAGGTCCGGTATGAGTATGAGCCATTGTATGAGTATGTGCAAATGTATGTGTATGTGCCATAGTATGAATATGGTTGCTTATTGTATGTGTATGTGTTTCAGCTCCACCTGTTTTTTCAACTGTATCAAATGTTCCCGAATCTGCTATACCAACTGGAACACGACCTTGACCCCATTCTACCCAATCTCCACCAAATAATGTTTCAGGAGATGTAGGATCTACTGAAGAATATATAGCACCGATAGGATATATCTTATCAAGAGAGAATTTACTAGAACCTTCCGGAGGTCCTAATTCACCAGGAGGTCCTTGTATACCTGGATCTCCCTTATCACCCTTATCCCCTTTATCACCTTTAGGACCTTGTATACCCTCTTCGCCTTGAATTCCTTGATCACCTTTATCACCTTTAGGTCCTTGTTCACCTGTTTCACCTTGAAATCCTTCTCCACCAACAGCTACATCATTCATAACCCCACCAGTACGTTTCCACATATAACAAGTAATGTAAGGCTGTAAATTATTATGATCTATCCCAGTACCGGTATTACCGATAGTACCAGCAGGAGTTAATGTATGTGTATGACTTGGACCAGTATGAGTATGAGCAGCACTATTATGTGTATGTGCTTGTGTATGTACATGGTTACTAATAGAGTGAGTATGACTACCGAAATTATGAGTATGAGATACATTAAGATCCATCCTATGACTATGAACTGGTGTTCCTCCAATATTTCCAGTACCTGTAGGTGATAATCTTACAGGAGTTATACCAATTAAACTATTCCCATATCCAGTACCACTAGTAACCATAGGAGGTATCCATTGATGAGGTCCAAATGCACCTACAGGATTAATGAGCATACCAAAGTTACCTGTACCATGACTGTCTGTAGCAACTGTTCTAAAGTGAAAACTACCAGTCGAATTAGCACTCATTCCGTCGGTTACTCCAGATGTTGAACCTGATGCTGGATTAGAGGTAGGATTACCTGTATTAGCTGTATTAACTCCACCTGTTACTCCTGGAGTTGTACTGCTAGTATTATTAGTACCAGATGAACTAGTAGTTTGATCAGATGTACCATCAAATGTATGATTATGTTGTGCTAATTGTGCTGTTGTCAAAGATTCTGTTTCAGAACCACCAATTTTTTCAACTGTATTGAATGTACCTGACGTTGAAACACTAACAGGTACTCTACCTTGCCCCCATTCTATCCACTCTCCACCAAATAATTCTGAAGGATGTGTAGGATCTACAGATGAATATATAGCTCCAATTGGATATATAAAATCTAAAGAGAACTTACTAGAACCTTCGGGAGGCCCTAACTCACCAGGAGGTCCCGTATCGCCTTTATCGCCCTTATCACCTTTGTCTCCTTTATCACCTTTATCACCTTTAGGACCGGCTGGACCATCTTTACCATCAATACCTTGAATGCCATCTTTACCATCAATACCTTGAATACCATCTTCACCTTTAGGACCTTGATCACCCTTGTCACCTTTATCACCCTTAGGACCCTCTCTACCAACCATCTCCGGATTATTACTGATTACTTCATCCATAGCATTAGATAAATCACCGTAAGATATAAATCCTGTAGGTGGAGGGAATATAACAACATTAGCATTATCAGTAGTTATTCTAAATTCGGGTTCATATCTAAATATACCGTCAGATATACTAGGTACAGGAATAGACATATCATATTGACAAAGTCTATATAATATCTCACCTTCATCAGGATCAAGAGCGAAGAAACCTATTTGAGCTATACCATACTTTTCTTCAAGTGGACCTATACCCAAATCAGGATTACCTGCATTTGTTATAAGGCACTTTATTATTGTATCTACACCATCATTATACGAATCAATTATACTTAAAGGTAATTTTGGATTAGTGAGTGCAACAGCATTAACAGGATCACTAGAACGACCACTAGCAGATACTATTCTAGTATACTGTAATGGAGGATTATCTCCAGTGGTTTCGAGTTTAGCTTTCAACTCTTTACCTTTATTAGTTAGTAACATTATGACATCTGCCATTATATCTTACCTCATTCAGAATATTCCATATAAATAGTACTATTTACTCCTGCACCAGAATGTTGTCCAGATAATATTGTACCTGCTATATCCATCTCTAAATCTCCAGCATCTATATCACAAATACGGGGACAAAACTCTTCATCTATTAAATCAATATTTCCTGCATCCAATCTACAACAGAATGAACATACATTACTTGGTTCTCTAGGAGATGTTCCAGGTAATTCTGGTATATATTCTGTTCGACAATTTGGACAATACGCTCCAGGAAATAACTGCTCTATTTCACCAAGTTGTACCTTCCAGATTATTTGAACAATTTGATTTATACCAACTTTGATTATATTCTTCTTTAGAATTAGCCGATTCTCTCTAGCTCGTTCAAAATCAATCTCACTTATCATCATACGAGCATGCATCACAGCATTAAATCTATCATCAGAAGTAGGTATCCCGGTGATATTATTTTCATTATAATATCTATCTATGAAGATTGAATGATCTGGGTACATCACCCAATTATCACTATTAGGAGGAGCAATTCTGTAACCTGCAAGGAGACCGTTACTACCACTAAGGTTCCAATCACGTCTTGACCACAATCCTGCTTCTGTTATAAATACATAATCATGATCAGTACGTCTGAATTGTCTTAATGCTCCAGTAGATACCATAGAACTAAACACAACATCGATTGTTTTAGGTAACTCAGCCTGTTCCTCAGGTACTATATCTCTATATGAAATATGTTGACGAGGAAAAGTATCAGATATCAACTCACATCGAACTGTATCATAATCATAAGGATCAAATGTGATTTCACCGTGTTGACTATGTGGACAATTCACATCACCACACACTGGACAAGGTTTAACATTAGTTACAGGCAACATCCCCAATGCAGGGGCTCCAACTTCACTACGTCTACTAAAAGGTGGACCTAAACCTGCCATGATATAACCGTCAGCACTACTAGTTCGGCTGTTATTCATATTAAGATCATAACCATCTGCACCGTAACCAGGCATCATATCCATATAATCTTTAAATCGTAATGCCTCTTCTTGTTCTTCTGTCAAAGGTTGATCACTATTAAATACACCTAAAAAATCTCTCTGCTCTCCAGTTAACTGATTACATCTATTATATACCCAACATTTTTTATCAGGGTCATAATCTCTATAAGATTTATAGCCCAATCCCATAGGTAAACCATCTTCATCTTCAAGCTGATTTACAAGTCCCATTGTACCTAGAGACATAAATCTTGGTACAAATGCTGAAAGTTGATGCACACCTTGATTAAGTACACCATCTCCTTGCAAATAATGTGCTAATCCTACGAGAAGTGCATTAGTAGCAGCATTATGTCCGACATGTTGATGAACAATTCTATCTGTAACAGAATCAATTACTTGAATTGAAACATTCTGCATAGGACCTAGATTCTTAATTTCACCTTTTAAATTATTATGAATCAATCTAATGACCTCGAATCTTATAGTATATAACACTGATTCCATTATATATTATAATAGGTATTCCTAATACAATTATAGAAATTACAAGTATCGACACGAATATAGATAAGCGCTTATTTGAGACTTTATTTAAATTCCAAAAATCATTGTCAAACTGATAATCTATAAATGAATTTGAATAACTTCCCATTATATAAACACCTTTATAAAATTAACTGGAATTTCTGCAAGAATTGTGAAAATAGAATTAAACGTCTATCAGAAACATCCGGTATATTTATCAAAGCTACATATCTATTACCATCATAACCCTTAAACACACTCACAATACGATAATGCTTGTTGGTTTTAATATTCAACCACAAATATTTCTTTAATTGAGGTAAAGTTTCAAAATCAACTTGTTGCTTGGTTACTACTCTAATTCTATTAGATTTCATTAAGGTATCTCCGAAATAACACTATCTTCATCACGAATTTTTATTGATGTTTCAAGATACGATTGAATTCCATTTATACTGACTTTGTAAGTTTCATTAGACCTATTTCGCACACCACATTCACAAGGTATAACATAAGGTTCACAATTACAGACACCTACATCTTTATGTACAGGACAAATCCAGCTATTCAGTTCCATACATTCACAATAGATAATTCTTCTATGTAGATTAGGGTTGATAAACCCTAAATCATCTCTATTAGATTCTAACATACCATGATCTAATCTAACAGCATATCCTTGACCCATTCTAGGAGGTATTAGTGTATTACAATTAGGACATTCCCTTATTTGAAATTGATTCTCCTGTCCTAATACAAATTTACACACAGGACATATGTCGAACTGTCCTACTTTCATACAGAATCACCTACTTAATACATTAATATTAAAGGTTTATAACTCTGTGTTGGGCTTTATCTCAAAACTAGTGTCGTCCTCGATTATCCCATCAGTATTACGTTCTTTCATCATATACTCTGTATTCATCGTATCCATTGACAATGAGTCACCTAATGATGCCATTATAGGATTAACTGCAGGTCGTGGTTTAGTAACATTAGGTTTATTAATACGCTCTACTTCATAATCAGCTGTACCTTGGTCAGCTATATCTGTTCTCTCAGGATGAGATGGATGCCTTGCTTCAACAGTGTATACATCTGGAGGAACCAATACAGCTAATCTAATCTCTGCTATCCTTCTCTCAGCATAAACCTTACCAGGCTCTAGACGTTTTCCATCTTTTAATAGATACCATTCATCACCCTCACCATCAATAGCATAAGTTGTCAAATTAGGAACTATTCTAGATTCTTCTAAATCCCTATCTACACGTAAATTATACACCTTACTACCCAGTACACGACGATTTGATATACCCTCTCTATCTATATAAGATTCAGGTTCTTCAAATGTACCATCTTCATACTTATCACGATAAGGATACTTCATATAATCATCATCATATCTTTTAGTTTCAACATCTTGGGGACCATAACCTAAACTGAATATCGGCTCATCGAATAAAGATTTAGTTATATTCTCATTATTACAAAGTTGCAATGAATATAATGTTCTATATCCAGGATTCATCACATAATCTTCACCATTCACTTGATATTGGAAAGAATTAGATGCATAACTTGTAGGAGGCTCTAATACACCACTTTCACCTTCGCGATTTCTATACCACACATTTTCTCTAGTATGTCTAGGTTCAATCATGTTTGCTTCAAAATATGATGTTGCTATTCGTTCTGACTCAAATGGACCATATACTGATTTCCATCCAAGATTATCTTCTCTATCAATATATTCTTGTACGAACCACTTACCTCTACTAGTATTTGGAACTCTCCTAACTCTGAATAACGGCATAGTATCATTCAATTTTTGACGAGTTAATTGCATAGATGCATAATCCTTTCTACGATAATGACCAACATGTGTAGGACCAAAAGACATACCTGCATCCCTTGTATTAGTTAATCTGGAATCAATAGAAACCTTTGTTTTAGCATCAAATCTCACACCTGCATGCTGAAAAGCATACATTCCTACAGGTCGTACATATTCTAAACAAGCATCCAAAGGTACTTTATCAGAAAAATAAACAATATCAATATACCCTTTTTCTGTATATACAGATACATAAACTGCATTAACAGGAATAGTAGGATCTTCTAATCTATTATATAATATATCATTAGGTGGATAGATTTTACCATTAATATCGGTGAAACCTTGAGCCTTCATCAATATATTAAATTGTGCTAAATTTGTTTGAGCTGCTAATGTCACACCATCTTTTGATCCCCTATTTTTAATCATAGAAATAAAATATAGAAGAACTAATCTATTAAAAGATGTGGGCAATCTATCATCAAATTTATAACCCATCGTATCAGCTAATGCCCATAACAGATGCTCAGGTATTCTGAGCGGATCGTAAAGATCCATGAAATTCTCATGCTCGTATTTATATCTATCAAGTGTATGAGCCACCCAATCGACAAAAAATCGAAAATCTTGAGATACCAAATACTCTTCAGGTAAGGGCACATCTTTTATAATCATTTTATCACCTCAACTAATTTTCAAGCCGTTCCCCAAACACAAAGCATCTAACTGCTTGAAATGCATCAATGTAATATATTGATACTGAATATTGAGGATGATTAATATCCTTCAATATCTTTCTCCAATCAGCTATTTTTGTATCCAGAAAATACAATAAGTCATCATCACCAACAATTGTGCTAATATTATCTACAACTTCAACCATATCACACATTTATTTCTTCAATAGTTTCTTATAAATTTTAATACAAACACATATAAAGATTACAACAAATAGTTCGTACATATCTAAAACCATATTAGACTTCTATAACTTCTTCCCAATCATCTGAATTCTCACATTCACCCATCTCGCTATAATAGTAACCTGTTTCATCTTTGAAGATATACCCTTTATATATAACAGCACTATTAGCATTTGATTGATGTAATGACTCTACATTAGGTATTGCATAATATATTTTAATACCTTCTTCAAGTGTAGTTTCATAATCTATTGAATAGAATTCACCGTCTGCATAAAAATATGTAACAGTATCTTCGTCACCCTCATTACCATATACTCCGTCATCTGTATCGAATTTCTGCATATGTTCTATATATTCAGTTTCATCATATTGATGATAACTTAGACGCATCATAGGAAAATTAATATCATACAATGCACCATATAAGAATTTAATAGCTTTCTGTTTTGATTTAATTATATCAAAATCAGATTTATCTCCCCATTCAGTTGTAAGTGTAATAGTTTTATCAGTATCCCAACCATTAGGAGGTACACTTCTTGGCATTTTTGGATACACCTTATTCAAAAACCTCTTAGCGATATCATTAAAATTATTAGCCATATCAAAGATTTGAACACCTTCACCAGGAATAACCCATTCGATATCATCTTCATAATCAGGGTGCTTTAGAATATATTTATATGCTTGACGACCTCGATAATCTTGATAAGTACCTAAGAATATGATATTAGAATAGTCTGAAAATTCTTTTAGAAGTTGTTGTCTGATTTCCATAGATTCGGGCTCATCTATTTTCTTCACCCTTACATTTGAACTAGCATAAATTTTCATCAACCTTCTCCTCTACTCTCAATGGTAATGTAGATCCAAATAAGGAACTTCTCACAGACTGAAAGGCATCTATATAATATAACGAAATATTATGATGTATATGGTTAATATCTTCATTCCTATCACGCCATTCATTAATACAAAAATCTAAATACTCTAATATCTCATTTTCATTCATCTCCATATAAATAGCCTCACTTCAAAAGATACTCAGGTGCAATTCTTAAATTTTGAGAAATGTCGCCGATGTCTAAATATCGAGCAAAACTGATGGGATTAAAATAAGACGTATCACAATCTTTATAATTTATGATGGGATTATTTATACTTCCAGCGTCAAAATAATCGATTCTACTATCTGCATTTTGAATTACATCTACTACTTCCATAACTGTAGGTTTAATACCAAACTGCCTATTAGCTGGAGCAAAATGAATCGCAAGATCTTCTTTAACCTTAGCAATTATGTTTCTACCAACATCAGGTGAAACAGGATTATGAGGATATATCAACCCTACAACATACCATGGAAATATTCTAGCGAAACAGAATCTTAACTTAACTGTCATAGCCTGTAAAGGTTTATAATCTCTAATAACCATCTGTTCAAACATTGGAGGCATTCTATATTGTATAAATTGTGTATCTTTAGATTTCATTTGTATATTTATAGAAGATTTGCGTAGACCTTGTGTTCTAATATGTTGTTCATCTTCAGATCTCATATGCTTACAGATATCTGATTTAAATTCTGTAGGAACTGTAACACTTGAGGTAGATACAATCACATGACTTGTTAGATTAGTACCAAAATTACTATTATTAAAATCATTGTGAATTCCGAAACAAAAAGCTTCATATGTTTTGAATCCAGCTTGAAATATGAATTTCAAAGGATCTTCTGGATCAAACCCAAGCTCTAATATATTCTTCCAATCAAACATAGGTACATCTAATGCAGGTATATCACCAGGTCCAATATACATCTTTGCTTTTTGCTCAAAAGTTAAATTAGGGTCATGATAAATTGCAAGATTTATTTCTAGAGCTTTCTGGCAATCAATAACTAATCCACAATCTATACCAGGCTCTCTATTTAAAAACCTATTAAAATCTGGCAATGTTATCAAACTGTCCCAAGTATTATGATAATTTCTACTATTAAGATATGCTTGTTTAGCGGTTTCAGGACTTCTACCTGTTATTGTATTTGTATGAGGTAATTCTACTGTATTAGATAAATTAGATATAGTCAGATCCTCTGCAACAAAAGAATTCTTATCTGGCCATGCAGGTAAGAAATTTGTTAAAACATTAGAACCTACAGAACCTATTATACCAGAACAATCTACCCAATATATAACTAACCAATTTGAATCATAATTATCTAGCTGATTAAGATAATTACTTATCTGAATTTGAGCATTTGAATAATTATCATACGTAACTGCAAACCTAGGCTCAGGTATTATAAAATCTGCAGGAGATAATACCTGTATCCATTGAGTTGCAATATATTGACTATTGTCTATACCACTAGTTGTAGAAGGTCTAGCTTTAATCCAAACAGCAGTTGTATCTAGATGTTGTGAAGGTAATTTGATTATATAATTATTCTCCTTGATAGCTTTAACAGATATAGAAAAACTACGAAGTTCTCCTTCTATCGCTACCCTTGTTACACTCTTATTAGGTTCGAGTATAACTCTATCATCATCGGTGAACATATTCAAACCTTCGTCTTTAACTTGCCTACGACTTCTAGATTCAGGAGCACCAAATCTATTTGTAAGAGGTAATATGTTATATGTTATTACACGAGGTTGTGCAGTTATATCTGTATATGCATTCAATGTAGCAAAATTGCTACCATTAAATCCAAAGTTAAGTTGGGAATCATATATACCACTATTTGTAAATGTTACTTCAGTCCTAGCAGCTGTATACCACCCCAATTTGTATCCAATAAGACTAAATAGCTTCTCAGCATTCTTACGTTGGGTGACGGAAGGTCCATATATTTCATTAGCTAACCAGTCCAAATTTGTTCCGAGCATTGCAGCCACACTAGCTATAAATTTACCTATAACTACACCTGGATCTGAATCAGCTTCAGGTTTCCATAAATCAGTTAACTTTGGAACAAGTAAGAAAAATTCCTCCAAAATTGACTCATAATCACGCGACGTATAGCGTATCATTCCTTTTTCTCTACTTCTATTTCTCATAGATTTATACCCCTTACTTGAAATTGTCTAATTGAACTTCAATTTGATCATTATATATAGTTCTAAGCCCTACAGTCATTTTAACCTTATCAAACTCTCTACTACTGTTAGATGCATCATCACCTGTAAACAACAGACCAGGAGCAAAAGTTGTTTCTTCAGCATCAACACAAGGTTCATATATTTCTAATTGTGCTTTTATTCTATCTTGAATTATAGCGATCTGATTCTCGTTATTATACTGCCATAGATGGCGTTTTAAACCAACTCCGAATGTAGGATTATCATATAATTCGGTAGGTTCTGTCAATATCAGAAGTCTAACACGTGATACTATAGATACATTATCTTCTATAACACCGACTCTATTTCTCGCCACATCAAATAAATTAGGAAACGCTAAAGAATTTGTCCTCATTATACTATTCTCCTATTAATCGCCACTCATCATATTACCTTGTTGATAAGATGAACCCATAAGACCGACTACAAGAAAAGATGTATTACCTTTATCTAGAGCAGTTACTGCAACTACATCACCATTGTGTGGTAGATGGGGTAATAACAAAGATGGATAGAAAGGTAAGTCTTCATCTTTAACATAATTACGAACCGCTTTACCTTTATAATCGGATTGCTTATAAGGTCCATGGATAGATGGAATACGCACTTGTATCTGTAACGTATTATCTCCAGCATACATATATTGTTTAGCATAACCAAATGTTGTCATTAATTCACACCATTAATCTCGAATAACCTTGAGATGTAGACAAACTATTACCAGTAGAAGGTCTATTCGGCTGAATAGTCATAGAACGAAAGAAAGATAATGCACCTCTTCTACCAGACGCTCCACCATATCTACTTTTAAATTCTTTACAACTTTTTGCCCCAAGTGTGTGTATACAAGGTTTCTCAAATCTATGTAAAAATATATCTACAGCATCACCACAACCATTGTCCGAATCGGCTACACTTTTTATTGGTGTAAGTGTAGAATCTTTATAACCTCCAGATAATTCTCCCCATAAGAAATTTAATTGACCTGTAAGATTAGTTTTCCAATTAGGTACTGCATTTATAAGATTAGTTCGTCTACCACCGGACCATTGAATAATACCTACACCTAATGGATAATTTCCATTACCTTGAGCAGCCGCAGGATTAAATCCACTTTCTGCTTCTATATTACCCATAATACCTGCAGTTGCTGCACGATTTAGACCTTTACCTAATAGATATTCAGCAACAGTTCTAGCATGTCCAGTTATATTACCTATTATCACATCTCCATAATTACCTCCACCTCCACCTCCACCATCACCATCACCATCACCATCTTCGTCACTACCAGCACCCATGAACATTGCACTTAACATAGATGTATAATTTATAACAGATAATTTGGGCATGGATGTAGATATACTAATTGAAGGTTTATATGAAGAATCCATAATACCTACTTCTCTTATTGTACCATCTATTCTTGTATTATGTCTATCATATAGAGGTTGATATGAACCTGAACCAAAACCCTCAGAAAATTCACCGGAACCACCTGAACCACCTGAACCACCTAAATTTCCTAAATCTCCTGAAAACGAACCTACCTTAGCCCATTCAGGTCTCCAATAACCACCTATAACAGAATTACCTACATTACGAGTCTTTTCAAGACATTTGTGAGTAGCACTTCCTGAACCTCCACCAGCATTACCTTCGACAAGTGTAATCGTACTACCGCTAACTTTTACAACAATACCAACATGTCCCTTAGGATAATACATTATATCTCCAGGTATAGGTGTAACACCTGCACCTTGTATATATCTTCCGGAAACTCCTTTTGCATCTTTAGTCATAGCAGCTGAACTACCTGTACTAATAAGGATTACACCTAATATTCCTCCAACCTTTCTAGCTATATTTGTAATGAAATATGCACACCAAGGAGTACCTCTAGATAAACCCATACCTAACTGAGAATTAACTGTATCAAAATTCTTACCTACAAATTCATATGGTAACCTAACAAACGCTTCTAATTTAGTCATACAATATCTTACCTACTTGTAACTGCATCATATATAGCAACACCTGCAATAGCTCCGGGAATACCTGCTACTAAGAGACCTACAGCACCAGCTGCAAATCTACCTAAACCAGAATTTGCAGAACTATCAGCACTCGCATCCTCTGGAGCATTAGGATCTAACATGAAAAATTCTGGTGTCAGTAACTCATCTAATACTCCCACATTAGATACTGTATCAACCATCAACCAGTACCAATGTTTGCTATGCGATTTCCAATCAATCTGTTGAAGTTGATTTCTACCACAATATAATCCTACATTACCTATGAAACCTAATTTTACAAGTTGTGTATAATACTCATCAATTATATCATCATTAACATTCTTAGATTGTGTTAGCTGGATTTTTAACCACATACCTAGTATAGGAGGCCATTTATTAGTTACATAAGAAAGTAGATGCATTTCTTGCTGAACTTCCATCTTATTTCTAGCTCTTGCATCCATGAAGAACGCATAATCTAATTTATTATCATCAGCTGCTCTTATTTGTTCTTCAAGTTTAGGGTTAATAAATGAACGATTACCTTTAGAACTAGAATATGATGTTATAGAACCTGCTTCAATCATCATACCAACTACACCTAAATCTTTAGCCCTACTATAACTGAAACTACTAGTTGTATTTCTATCAACCGTTAACATATATTTTTCAATCATTGTAGGATCAATGCTCTCAGGTGACATTGTTCCACCACTTAATTCCATAGCTCTTGCATTCTGATTTAATTCTACTAAACTAGCCGCTAAACGTCTAGAACATTCAGACTCTATTTGATTTATTAGAGATGTTTCTGCAGACCATTCAGGAGTGAAATCATCAAATATTGCTATCTTGAAATTACCAACTATATTAGGAGTTGATACTTGACTCGGATATCTAGGATCTGCACCTACACCCCAACCAGCTCTAACAGATACGGTATCAATTTGTCCTGTACCTCCAATATTACCTATTATACTTGCTTGAGCATTATTAGTATCGGTATTAACAACTAAAGCACAATAACCTATCAATTCACTAGCTTTCTTACCATTCAATGTAAAACTAGCAGGTAATACTACAAACGGCACTGACTCGGCAGGACAAGACAGTTTATACTTATTATAAAATTGAGTAGCTGAATTATATTCCATATTCAATATAAATCTACCATCTCTTATAACAACTGGAGGATCTGCAGGCTGTGGACGTGATGGACCAAACCCAAATTCATCATCACCAAATCCTCCACCACCTCCGCTACCACCTCCGCTACCACCTCCTCCTAGAATTGTAGCTACCTTAGATAAATCGGCACTTCCAGCCATTCTACCAGCTGTAACAACCGCATTATTCATACTAGTATAAAAATTATTCACACCCAAGGGTCTTAATTTCAACGAATCTATATAGTGTAAACACATATGAGAGCCGATAGCCCAACCAGCATTGTTACCACTAACTCCAGCATTCTTTAAGTCAGATGCTGCAATATTGAATGCATTTGATGCAACTACAACACTATGAGGATATGTGTGTATAGCTGCAGCTGTTGCTGTGTTATTAGAAAGCTGAAGTACTACAGGTCTAGCCCCCCAACTCCATTTACCTCCTGCATTACGTAACATAGCTTCAGCATCATTTCGAGTTTTGGGCATAAAATCAGTATGATAATAATCGCCTACAGAACCTCTTACAGTATATTTTACATTAGATTTAAGGTCTATTATACTTGCGTCACCATTCCAACCTATAGATCTAACCTGATCTCGTGTAAGAATTTTAACATTCAAATAATAACTCTCCTACCACGTACAACTTTAGTTTTAGCTCCTTGATTTATCATTCTAGAACCTACCATATCATCATCAATAGGAGGTGGAATTATAACTTCAATCTCATCATCAACGTATTCAAAATTCAAATCAAGATTAGCATACCACACATCTGTATTATCTATAACCAAATCACCTGTTATAATAGGTGTAGGATCATGTTTGTAATAAGTTAATTTACCAATCCTTACAGGCCATATAGGTTTAATAGATATAGGTTTAATATATTCAAAATGAAGATATTTATTAGATAAACCTACACTATCACCCTTTTTCAAAGTACTACCTAGATGTAAATTAATCAACCGCATATGCATATATCGTAAGCAACTATTGACATCAAATTGTACGGTAACGGCTACACCTCCAGATTCTCTACCTATATCAATTACAACTCCAGAAGCTAATGCCTTAACATCAAATACATTCACATCTACACCTGTATGAAATCCACCATATTTCTTAAATTCTTCACTATGTTCATCATCTATGAACGGTTTTATTATATCCATAACTCCCTATTTCCTTACCAATTATATAGTCATACTAAGATGTTCAAATGTAGGATACATTGTACCGAGATCTACTTTATGTGAACTTACAATATTACTAGTTGTATTATAGGAACTACGAGGAATATTAGAACTACCTGCTACAAAAACTGCTTGAGACATTGCAACTTGATTAGCGGAACTCATAGACATTCTCTTTATTTTTAAATTAGTTACAAATGAATTAGATATAACATGAGATACAGACATTATATGATATATACCAGATATAGGAGAAGGTGTATTACCTGAAACTACTAATAGTGATACAGGTTGTGCAACTGTATATTTTTTAGTTGTACCAGGTATCTGTACTGAAAATTCTCCTGCAAATTGAGTAGCTACAACATTTACATCATTTATTATATTTGCTGACATGAATACATCTGCTAAAGAACTACTCCAACTATTAACTACTTCGGAAGCTTGTGTAATTGTATGACCTGATGCATCTACTGCGAAACCAACTTGAGAGAATCGCATGTCCGAAATATTGTAAGCTACGCCGTCGTACGAACCCTGTATAGAAAACACATTTGTATTAGACGTACCATATTCTAAAACATCTCCACTTTGAGTAGTTATCATCCCTGCATTACTCTTATAATGTATCATACCTGGTTGAGTCATTGTAGGCTCATCTACCCAATAAGAAAAAGAAGCTATCTGTGGAGCAGTATCCCCATTTGCTTGACTGAGAAATTCAGATATTGGACTAACTATAGCATTATTCAATACTTGACTTAATTTTCTATAACCGGATTTTAATCCTCCAGAATCTCTAGAAGAACTATAAGACTTAGATAAAGGTAATAATCCAGGAAAATTATCATAATCATCTTCTGCAGAATATGTACCTCTAACATACTTATTAAAACTTGTAGTTATTGGACCATGATTAACTAAAGTAGGTGCATCATTGTGATCAATATCTAAATCATAATAAGATGTAGCTTTTGAAGCAAATGCTAAAGCTTCTACTACAGCAGAAGGTTGGACTATACCAGTTATAGCTGGAATACGAAGCACCGGCATATTTGCTTGAACTGCTAAAGAAGCAAAACCGGTAAGTTTATACACCATAAACGATCCATTAGCAGTAACTTGAAATTTCAATGTGAATCCTTGATAAGATAAATACTCACTCACATTACCTTGTTCATCTAACCAACCAAAAAGAAATGAAACAGGTATTCCACTAGCATCAGGATATGCACTAACTTTTTGAGCAGCACTATATAAAAGTGCTTCAAATGCAGCAACATTTACATTTCTAGAAGCATCTCCACCAACTACACAACTTAGATTCCAACTAGTCATAGAATGTACTTCACTATTACTCAATTCTAATGAAGTAAATGGAGAAGGTATTTTCAACCCAAAATCTGTAATTGAAATCCCTGCTAGCACAAAATTACAAAAACCATTACGTTTCATTTAATACCTCAAGGTAACAAATCAATATATTTTTCTACTAATTCACGAGTATTATCTGTCATGATTTGTTTTTCTTTATTTGCATCATACCATTCACGAGTGGAATTAAATTCACCATCATATTTAGTATTCAACCGTTCACCATAACGAAATGATGCCCAATCTGCTAACATACACAATACATGCTGAATCGGCATATCAAGTGGCTCAGGTTTACCTGGATTATCATCTTCCATCAACACCCAATATTGCCAATGATGTTCATTGAGATGCTGATGATGTAACCATGCGTATTTGAATTGAATTTCTACCTCTTCTTTAGTTAAAGATGGTTCATCCGCTGGATAAAAATTATCTAAATATCCTTGCCACTCTAAATCATCATACTTAGATTCATCGTGTGATGCAATCAAAGCATCTACTTCACTTAATAAATCTTGATCTAAATCAGATGCTACAGCAGGTCTTAAAACGTCTTTCCAAACATCAATAGTATTCTTTATATGTTTTTTCAAATAACTTCTATACTTCTGCTCTCTACCACTCACCTTGTATAACAATACTTTCATGAACGCTAAATCCTTCTTTCTTATAAGTTGAAGTAATGCATACACAGCTAGAACTAAAGCTGTACTACACAATATTAATAATAAAATAAAACTATAAGTATTCATTTGAACATCACACCTTCCATAAACATACAAACAAGCCAACATACTACAATAGCTGTGATAGCAAACATAAGTACCCCCATCACAATATTCCACAATGCTTGACGTTTATCACGTTTCTCCCACTGTTCAGGAGTTAGTCGTGCTGATTTAAAATAATCTTCAACAGAATTAGGCGAAACACGTGTACCATCTTTCTTATATCTAGAACGTTGTTTTACAGGTTCTTCATACTTCTTCATACTATACACCTCTAAGCATACTTGAATATCTTATAGCTTCCTTAACAGCTCCAATTATCTGAACATTATTACACCAAGCATAAAAATCTTCTACAGACAATGCTCTAATCTCTCTTTTAGATGTACTCATAGGCCTAGGCAAGCCATCTGTGAATTCACTTTTAAGAATTTGATCTAAATACTGAAAGCCTGATTTACGCGTATCTTCTTGATAATATCCAATACTATCCAAACAATATTTTAAATGTTGCGAAACTAATTCTTTAGTATATCGCTTAGCAGCATTACGCGCTTCTCTCATTATTGCTACACTTGACATATCTACCATTATGATACCTCATATACAAACTTACCGTGTAATTTCTCATACCATGTATTATTATTAATAGTTACTAATTTGAATCCCTTCAATATAGAACCTAAACTCTCAGGCAAAACCCACCCACAATCTAAAATCTCATCTGTATCTATATTTAATCTAAATAACTGTCTGAAATCCGATGTTATAGATAAATCTTTCTTAATTTTAGCACTAGGAGCAGAATCACCAACTTGATAAACTATAGGAATTTTTCTTTGTTCATATCTATTAGTTTTCTCACAATATTTAAAATCCTGTAAAGTAGCTGAAATAGCTGCATCACTGAATGTACCTGCATCACATATATGGCCTGTTATATTATTTATAATTTTCAAATGCTTCATATTGATACCTCTTATTCCGTACCAAGGTTTAATGTCATCGCGGGTATCGGAGCTAATATCTCATTTTTACTAAAAAGTGCAGTAAATTGCTTCAATATACGTAACCTTTGCCCCTCATGTACAGTGAAACCATCATCTATATCATTGAAATATGCAATAACCCAAGAATATTGAGCAGAACCAAAAAATTTCTGAGCTATTATATCTAGACGATCCTCTTCTACCTTAGGTACATCATAATATACAAAAGTTGAATATGTTGTTATAGGATTAGGAGTTTCTAATGCAATGAACCTCTCATCCATTTCTAAAGGATTATGTGCAATCTGCCTTAAACTTTTATGCCTAGATATATGATCAAAATCCTTACAAACTGAATAAATAATAGGAGATGCTGAAATTTCCTTATAAGGTATCAATGTATTATATTGAATTGGTTTAGGTTGTATACCCATCTTATATCATCTCCAGTCTACGTACTACAGCATAATTCAAAGGTCTTTCAGAAACTTCTGTTATATCTATTGTCAATTCACAAACTAGATGTTTACCATCTATACCGATAGGTCCTGACCAAGAATCTTTCACAGAAGTCATCACACCTCTTATATGTGGTTTACCCGCAATGAATAATATAACAATTGCAGAATTGACCGTAGCTCCTTTGAATTCCGGATAACAATTTGCTTTACAAAAAGTGATTAACTGATTAGCTTTTCCATCTCTATGATCTCCGCTCCACAGATCTCGATGAAACTTAAAAGAATAGCTATTAGATCTTGGCCCAGAACTCTTGAATAAATACCAAGGTTCGAATTGATATAACATATCAGGCATTGTATCATAAGATGCAGAAACACCATCATTATATTCTTCCGGATAACATGGAAAATCAATAGAATCTCCACCTAATGACGAATATAATGTTATCTTCCCCCAAGGTAGATTAAACCATTGCATAGGATTACCTACACCAGCTACATTTACAACTTGAGCATCTCGTCTTGTGCTAAATTCATTGAATATCGCAGCATCTATATTACCTACTTTGATAAGAGATTGTATAGTTTTTTCATATATACCTTTAGGTACAAATTGATTATTACCTAATAGATTTACAGAATCTGCTATCTTAACAGCTTCAGGTATCATCAATGAACCTAAGAATGAACCGAAACCTGATAACACCTTCCAATCTTTCTCAGAAGCTAATGCAGCTTTTTCAAATATATCTGTGTTTCCTGTTAAAGTATTCAATATTGCAGATTTTCTCTCTACAGATACTATAGGTCCATTGATAAAAGAATTTTGAATAGATTGTAATTGTTTACCTATTGCAGGTATCCGTTCCAAACTATTAACATTCAATATATCTTGAACATTTCTTTGTCCTACTTTATTTGCTAAAGAGCTTAAAGTTTCTTTAAAATTTATATTTAAAAATTTCATATAATACTCTCCATCATAGGATCTAACATACTAATGCGTATCGCCTTAACAACATGAGGTTCACCAAACATTGTAGGTGGACGAAGATTTATCAAATTAGGAGTATATACCATTTGACCTTTATCATTTGCTAAACCATCTCCAGTATACCTAATAATAACACCGTCTTCAATTATTGATTCATCAATTTGAGGGGCAAGCCACTCAGGGTGTAAAAGAATATCTACTTTTGTATTATTCAACCTTAAAGGAAAAAATCGAGCTTCTTCTTTATGAACAACTCTATGATTCCAATCCCTACTAACTTTATAACAAGCTATTGATTGATACCCTTCAAAGAAATCATCTTCATTATCAGCATCGATTGGTTCAATAACATCATGGATATCTGGAATAGGACTAGACACACTTATTACTGGACCTAACATATAACTATAAATCCAATCAGGTAATATAGCATGATCTGCTGTACGATTCTTAAATGAATATATATGATAATGTATAGCTTTCACAAGATTACTATATGCCATAGGTTCTATTTCATCAGAACCGTCTTCATGATTTAACTCTAGATCAAGTAATGGATACATCATGAAGAAATATCCTTTATAGGTATAAGTTCCTGTAGGATTTCCATTTTTATCTATATCATCTTGAGTTAATCTTATAAAAGCATCACACATTTCATCATCACTTATCAAATGATAAGGATAATTTGGCAAATATCCCTCATTTACATACTTCATCTTTATAAGATCATGTATCAAACTCATCAAATACTCCTCCAGATGGTATTGACTATTTCGTATAAATATACGAATTATTTGAAGGTATGTGCGAATCGCTATGGGCAAGACTCAACTTTCGTATATTTATACGAAAACTTCGTATATTTATACGATTTACTCAGGTCAGCGCGCCTCCTTGGAAAATGTGGAACTCCCCACTATCCCAGCCCGTCACAGGTGTACCTATATGTGTAACATCTTGAGCATTAACTTCAATAATATCTTGGAAGAAAGATATCGTACCTGTTATGCTCTGTTCTGAATTATATGCATTATATACTTGACTGAGTATTGTGAAACTAGTATTTAGAACTATATAAGGACTTGTAGTTTCTAAGTCAATCTTATATGCATTTACAAAGTTACCTGTAACTTTTAATGGTTTTGTAACACGTTTTGTAGGATATGTGAATCCAGAACCTTGCGGTATTGTAAATGGGAATGAAAATATCTTTGTAACACGATTCTGATTGTTACCTCTGACAATATTAACAGTAGAATCATTCTTAACTAAAACTTCCCAACCTATGATTGTACCATCTTTTCCAAATGTTAAACTCCTTAGAGCTGATTGAAAATGATTATCATTAGGCTGTTCTATATCCCAGAAATTATATTCGATAGTACCTTGTGGTATAATGGGATTACCTACCTCTCGTACAGTCATACCATCTATAAGTAAATCGGAATCTAACTCATCAAATCTTTCATACCAAAGTCTTAAGTCACTTATGATGTTTAACCTATTCAACACTTGAGCATCATAATATAAATTTGACCTATACAGATTTATTATTGGTCCGCTATCTCCTCCAGCTATATTAGGATCAATTCTAACTTTAGCACAATCACTAATATTTATAACAACTAGATTGCTAGCAACACCATTGATATGAATATATATAGAAGAATTAAATCTACTATCTATATCAAATATGTTTATTTGACTAGGTTCTGGACCCTCAGAAACATTGAGATAAATATGTATAACATTGGGATCATCTGCATACTGTTCTTGATTCCAATTAGGGAATACAACACGTCTATTCACATATTCATCTAGATATAATTGTATATCACTATTAACAATACCTACAGGTGAATGAAAATCTTCACCTAATTGATAAGCTAATGCACCTGAACGAAGTAATCCATAATCCATCAATTGTAGATGACCTTCATCATTCATTCTAACATATCCTTGATCTAGATAAGTATCTTCTACATTTAAGAATCCTCCTACTTTGTTTTCAGACGCTAATCCAATTTCACCTGTTAGTATAACCGGCTCAGAAGCATATAGATTAGGACCAGATACAGAAACTCTAAACCAATGATACCTTAATCCTAGAGCCTCAGGTCTTGTAAGACCTACTATTTCTACCCAATTCGATTGTATAGTATTCATACCACCCGGAGTATATCCGGGAGGAGTTACATTGAGTCTATAGCATTTGTTATCCTCAGCTACAGTAACAATATCATCTATCTCTGCAGGTAATGCCAACATATCATCTAACATTCTTACAGAATATACTATAGTTAAATCAGACGAAAGTGGTACAGATGAATCTTCATAAATTACATAATCTTGACCAACTATACCTTGTAAATAACCTGCATCTGCACTACATATTGGACACACCATATCATCAGGATTTGGTATACCAAACATATCTCTAATCTGTTCTTTATCTTCAGGACTATAAGATATTGGAGGTCTACCAGATTCAACCACTCTAGCGAGTTCAACACCTATAAATGGCTCATTTTTTGCACTAATTGTACCTGTGAAATTTTGAGAACCTACCTGTATAGCCATTGTATCTAGATTATGTGTATGGAAAGCTTCTTCTGAAACTGGATGTGTATGTTCCGATACAACATCTAACTTATGTGTATGATGAACTCCAGGGGTAACTGTGCCACCTATAGCTCCTATAAATTTAGCATTAGGTGTAGGTTTAATAGTAGCTTCTTGTACTTGCTGAAATACAGCAGGAATTTTTTCAATAGTATCAGTTGCACCACCATAATCTAAATCTAGTATAACTCCTGGAACCACTGGATATAGAGAAGACGGAGGTCTCACAGTATCTGCAGCACTTTGTAGAGTAGAATCTTCCGCAACTAATACATAATCTCCAGGTCTCCAGTTATTATTTATTATAGGTAAGGCTCCCTCCACTATCCATGCATTTGTTACTGTTCTAGAAGAAAGACGAGGTACATATACTCTCTGTTTACCTGTTTGTAATGTTCTAATTTCATGTACTTGCCTTAGAACTCGTTTAACATTATTTGTATATTTTTTATCAACTGTACCCGATGTACCTCTCAAAAAATCAGCTAGAGGTAGATCTATCACCTTAGGTAAATAATATCTAGGATTACCGTCTGAACCTTGCATCCCTTCTATCTGTTTTCTAGGTAATACAAATTTAGTTTTACCTTTAAATTCAGATATATTTGCAACAAATTCAGCTTCGCCCCCAACTAATGCTTGTACAGGATCATTCACCTTAGAAGGATCAGGATTATTATCCCAGATCATAATATTACTTGTGATATCACACCAAGTAGATTGTTCTTCAGAACCTCTACCAGCCATTGCATATATTTTATCTGGTTGCAAACCTGTTTTTGTAATATAGCTACCACCTAGAAATTGGTCAACATTTGATATTCTGCTACCATCAATCACCTTATATCTAATGGAAGAATTTACTATAGGATTAGTAGTTTGTTGAGCATTTGCTCCAGTTATTCTACCATTACTATAATTAAATGTTGCTAACTCTAGATGAGCGGTTACCAAATTTTGATCTTTCGGCACATCTGAAGGTAGATTAAATGTTCTAATTGTACGTTGTCCTGTAGTTCTAGGTAAAATTACAACCTGTACCCCTGCATAGAAACCATCTTCATCCTCAGGTTTAATTGTTCCTGACAAAGTTACTTCTGTTGCATACATAGCTCTGAGTCCTACAGCTAAATCACCTATAAGCTCATCCCCATATAAATCAGGATTCTGTTTTATCAATGCATTAGCATCTCTAAGATCAATAACCATAGGAGCAAGATTTTGAACAAAATGACCGTTCACAACAGCTCTACCAGGTAATATTTCAATAACAGAAGGATCTATTACAACTCCAATACTATCCATTTGAGGTCTGACGTAATAATCTAACTCACTATTAGTATAACTAGGTCCTACCAGATACTCTATTGCATTTTCTCTAGATACTGGACCTACACCAACACTTTCCCTTGACCGAATATTAAATTCAGTCATCAATTGACCACCTTTAGCAGTGTTAGATATAGGAAAGATATTAGTTGTACTTGCTTGGAATAATGTAAAATTCATGGTTTAAACTACCTCCAGGTTTATTTGTATCTCTTCACTAATGTATTTCTACCAACTGATTCATCCGAATCTTCTTTTCTAATTAAAACTGCGTACCAATCCCAAGTATACTGTTCATTGCCAAGTTTAGTATAATAATTATACTTTCTATCATTTCCCTGATAATGAAGACGATTCTTTTTAGCTTCATATTGAGATGGATTTAAGATCTTGGCTTTAACGCCTGCGTGCTTACCACGCTCTTTTACCACGTATCTATTACTAGCTGCTAAAATATTTTTTAGCTCACATAAGCGAATTAGTCGATTCATATATTCTCGTTCTCCACATCAAATTAATCAATAAATTCTAAGGAGAAGTTGTTGCTTTTGTTAATCCCAAAGACATTCCCGACAAGGTATCGAAGAGTGAAAGTCCATCCGTGCGATTAGCTTGCTGTATCATCATCGTCGACAACACCTTCAATATCTCAGCTAGAAGTGCATTTGTTTGCATTGTTGGATTTCTCAAATCTTCATTATTTAGAAGAAGTTGATCTGCAAGATCATATATTGCTTCTCTGCTACCTCTACGATTAATATCATTTAATTGTTCTACTCTACTTAGTTGGCTACTCCAATCTGTTCGCCATGTTTGCTGTATATAGAAAGCAGTCCACTTATCTTGGAAATTGAAGAATTCATTACGTAATTTTTTTAGATGGCCATCACCTGTGAATAATGTATCGTGTATCTTAGATAACCAACTATGAGTTGTTGCAGTCATATTCTTATATGTTACATGATAATCTTTAAATTCTGCATAAAAATCATCTCTAACATCATTTGCATATTGTGTCATACTTGTATATGTTAGATGATATTCTTTTAATTCTTCAAAAATTTCATCACGAACCATATTAGCGTATTCTGTAAGATGCCATAAGCTGTCCTCGTCAAATACTAATCTATCCCAATGAAGCTCTTCTTTAGCTTCTTTACGTGCCTTTTCTTCCGCACCTTGCTCAGTTTCTCTAGTCATAAAATAATCGCGTAATTCATTCTCACTGAACCCTGCAGCTTCTGCAGCATCGTTAAAATCAGATATACCATACTGTCTTGCCGATTTTACCCATTTTTCATAAGTTAATGTTTTATCTTTCTGTAATCTACCTTCTAAATCATCTAACATTCTCTCTATATTCGCATTAGCATTAGCTTGAGCTAAAGATGTACCTGAGGGAACATTAGCTAAATTAGATACACCTGATGCAGGACCTTGATTACCACCTGTACCTGATAATTCAGAAGCTGCAGTTTTACCTAATGTACCCCATTTATATTTAGAACCTCCGCCTCTACTACCGAATAAAGTAGATATTAAATTAAGGCGATTAGTAGCATTCAACATATTAAGATGACCTAAACCTACACCAGTGTTAGCTCCTTGTGAACCAAATAATAAACCACCTAAACCAAATTGACCACTTGCTAATGAATTACCTATCTCTCTCTTTGTCTTAGCTGCTTGATATAATGAAAACCCTCCCATCATATCAACTAGACCTGGCATTATATTTAAATTTTCATTTCGTGTAGTTAATTGATATAAGGATTGATAATTACCTTTACCTACTTTACCGAGCTCCAACATCTGACGTAGGTCTATATCCATAGCCCGAGCTTCTTGTTTAGTTGCCCTTTTATTAGCTGATTTCTTGAACCAATTAGCAGGATTTACAATATTACGAATTTTATCGACAACATTCTTAATTGTTTCCATATAATCTAAAGCTGCTCCCTTTAATTCAACACCATAATCAGCCTCTAATGCTTCTCTATGACGTTGTTCATCCCACATATTCTGTTGAATTGCCCTTGCAGCCTCATTATCTAATACATAAGAAAGACCATCATCAATTAATTTTTTGTTTATTTCAGCTATCTTAAGTTGTTCAGCAGATGTTGTAGTTTCACCTGAACGGAGTAATTTCATATTCTCTTCAAGTGAAGCATTATTCACATTCATTTTAGAGATTGCTTGTGCAAGATAATTGAAATCCACTCTCGCTATAGCATCCATCGAAAGTCCAAATATACTTGCAATATTTTCAGCATTTTCCATCCAAGCATTTTCAGACATATTCTGCATATGAGCTAAACCTTGAAACAAATCACTAAATATTTTTTGAGGATTTTCAGCTAGCTGTCTCAAGAATTCTGTATTAGAAGCATTTATACCTGCAAGTGATCTCAATGCTACAAGTTCAGAAGCATTACCACCTGTAGCGGCTTTCATCACAGCATCTATCATAGATTGTGACAAATCAGGTGCAATAGAACCAGTTATGGCCGCTACAGAAGTTAAAACACCGCCAATCCTAGATGGATCACTAAATCTACCAGTTTGTGCAATTCTAACTGATTGATCAAATATAGATTGAGCATCTTTTAATCCTGTAGTAAATCCTCCAGATATTTGACGACTCGCATAGAGAATATTACTTGCAAATAATTCCATTTGCTGATTAGCATATTGAATTGCCTCAGCTTCAGATTTACCTAACCTTATAGCATTAGCTGCTAATGAAGCATATGTTCCCGCATATCCAAAGAAATCTTGTGTAGGTATAGCTGCACTTAATTTAGTTGCAAGAAAAGCAAATTCTTCAGCTACTTGACCACTTAGACCTGAACCAAGTACTTTAGATAAATTCTCTGTTATATCACTAGCAGCAATCATATCTGATAAATTCTCACTCCGTAATCTATCAGCAAATGACCCCATTAAATTTTGAAGTTCAGCTTTATTATAACCTTGTGTAGCACTGATATTTCTTAATTGGTTATCCCAAACAGATGTAACTCTCTCAACGGCATCTTTAAGAATATTGAATGGTTCCTCAATCATATAAGTAATATCAGCTTCCATTCGTTTCTTTGCGAACTCTAAATTTTTCTTCTTTGATTCCTCTTCACGTTTGCCCATCTTCTTCAGAACTTTATAATATTCTGCAGCACCCTTTATTAGAGGAACTAATACTTTAAATACAACTACTAATGCACCTACAACTACTAATAACGGAGGAAATATAGTACTTGCTGTAGCAGCTAAACCTGCAGCCCCAGCAGCAGCTCCGCCAGCTGCGGCAGCACCACCAGCTGCACCCGCCGCTGCTCCACCAGCAGCTGCACCACCAGCTGCGGCAGCTCCACCGGCAGCTCCTCCAGCTGCCGCACCACTAGCTGCAGCAGCACCACCAGATTTTAATGCAGTTCCACCTACTATCTTACCTATACCAGGAACTTTACTAACAACTTTACCTACTTTACCTCCCTTACCTATGGAACGTTTCAGAAGTTGATTACTTTTTTGTATACCTTGTGTCTTGAGTTTATTATACTGTGGACTTTGTTTAATCTTATTAAAAATCTTATCTTGAGCTTGATCTCTAAATGCATCTTTGATACCATCTCTAGTACTATCTTTACTACTTTTACCTGAAGGTGTTCTTAAATAATTAGAACCAGATTTTAAAACATTATCTAATAAAGAAAATCCTCGATTCTTTAAATTTCCAATCTTTCCAAGAAGATTTTTACCAAATTCTGTACCTTTTAGAGAATCTAATGCTTTATCACCTAATCGCTTACCTAATTCACCAGGCAAGTCTTTAATATTAACACCTAAACTATCTGCAAATCCGCCTAAAGATTTCTTTATTCTATCTTGAAAATCTTTCCCAAGCACAGCATCCATTAAAGATTTTTCAAAACTATCTAAGAACCCAGATCTATTAGTTCGACCACCTCGTTGATTCCTAAAATAATCTCCTGGCTGATTATTGAAAATACTATTTTTATCATAACCAGGCATCATATTTTCTGCATTAGATGCAGACATTCGTCCACCACCCCGGAGAATTTGTTTCAATGTAGATTCTATAGAAGATAAATATTGTTGTTGAGATCTAAGCTGGTTACTATGTGACTGATTCATATTATTCAGTATATGTATCAAATCTCCGCTAATATCTGCCATTGAAATTCACCCCCTATCTATTAGGTTGACCTAATCTACGACTACCTGCATTCTTAACAGTTTTTTCTCGCTCTTGTAATTCCTTTGTAAAAGATTCCACATACTTTTTTCTAACAAATATAGGTTGAGTCATCAACCAATCTGCAGAAACTGCACTTTCAGATGCACGAGATATAAATAAAGTTTCATCTATTATATTCTCATACAATTGTTGACGTACTTCTCTATATGTTTTTTCTACACCCGCTACTGTCACTGTTTGATCATCACTATGTAATTCCCAAGGTCTCACATAATATCTATCATCTGGTAACGCTATAAAAGTTGCATCAATCGATTTACATCTTGGACACTGTGTTTTACCACAAGACTCTAAACCAAAATTAGTCATTTGATTTATAATAGCTCTCAAAATCTGATAATCTGCAGAAATCATCTTATTTTTGAATATATCTAAAATACTTTTATCAGATATATCAACTTGATCTCCAATGCAAGTTATCATACAACACAATCTACCAAGTAAAGCATCTATTACTGTATCTTTTCTTATAAATAGCTGATTCTTCATCATATTCTGTATCTCACCTATTGTAGGTAATTTAAAGAATATGTCTTTATCAAAATCTATGAATTCATGTTTACTGACTCGCATTATCTCAGGAGTATCATCTGGAATAGGGATACATTTAACAGAATTCAAATTAACCTTATACTCACCGTATGTAGTATTATGGCAACTATCACAGAAGATTGAATTTGTTGTATATATAGGACCGAAACTAAGAATTCGTAAACATCTACATATCCAATTAAAATCTATTTCAAATAATTTATAGAAATCGACATCTTCTGCAACTACTTTAGGAAGTATCACTGTGAGCATAAGATCTAAGAAAGATTCATCACCAACATACCGCAATTCATCCTCTGTTAGAATTGCTGAAATTGTCAACTCAGAAGGTATATTATCATACTTACATAGAAGTTGTAATTTCTCAGATATAGCCACAATATCACCTACTTAGTGATTTTAACACTTAAGCAGATGTTGACTGCCTATCTTTCTTCCAAGCTCTAAGATCTTCTAAAGTAGGACGGAAGAACCTATCTTCAGATAATCCCATATATACAGCAGTATCAGAACTACAAACAGGACACTTGGTTTCTCCACCAGCCCGTAGACCGTAATCAGCTAAATCTGTTATAATACCTCTCAACATCATAAAATCAGCCGAACTCATCTCCTTCTCAATCATCAACTTAATTTCGATAGGAGTCATACCAACTTTGCCCTTTATAGTAGTTATCATATAACAAATTCTTGCAAACTCACGATTTACTCTACCATCGTTTGATTGAAACTGTTTATCTTTATATGCATTCAATATTTTTTGTATTGTAGGTAATTTCAATACAACATCACCTTTAAAATCTAAGAATTCAGCACGTTTTATACTAAACTCATTAACAAATTTATCCGGTAAATATTTACAATCAATTCGTCTCAAATCAACCTGATATTCTCCTGAAGATGTTTCGCCACAATCTTCACACCATATAGTTGTAGTAGTATGGTAAGGTCCATAATTATGAATCCTCAAAGCCCTACAGATCCACTGAAAATCAATTTCAAGTAAATCATTGAAATTGATCTTATCTTCTATAGATACAGGTAAAATCTTATCGAGCAAGAATTTATCAAATGCATCTCCTGTAGTATAATCTAGATCTGATATTGTTGGAATTCTACCTAATGTTAGCTCTTCGGGAATATCTTTATATAGACCCTTACCCAATAATTGACACTTATTCTCCATTTAAATGACCCTCCAAAAAAGTTTTTTAGAAATATTTTATACAATAAAAATTGAGCCTGGTACCACCTTGTTTTCGCCTAAGCTACTCACATGGAGACTCTCTTACGAGCCGTACCGCACTCAATAAATTATTCTATCAATATAATAGGTTAAATAATACTAAAAATCATTGAAGATTTATAATTCTTCTGGTGGTATGCTAATATCTAAAGACTCTATATTACATAATTTTACAACTTTTATAACAAGTTCAGTATTTTTATCATCTTTTTTATATTCTTCAGATGTATAAAAAGTTACAATTTTTGCATCTGAACTCATTTCAATAATCACAGTTCCATTATCTGCAATATATACACTATTACTTAAATTAACTCCATTTTTAGATTTATCCTTAACACGTGTATTACCTTCGTTATCATCTTCTTTAACTTTAGCATCTTGTTTAAATCTGACAACAGCTTCATCAATATAACTCTGAAGTGTATCAAGCACATATTTCTTACCTTCGTCTGTTTGTAATTGCTCCCAAGTAACACCTAAGCGTTCCTCTATTCGTTGAACCATATGTTGATCTCTTACTTTATCAAACTCAACATGTTCAGGTTTTATTTGATGATATTTCATAGGTACAGCAAGACCTAATTTGCTTTCAATCTCCCAATTACGAAGATAACTATTCACATCGTCAAGTTCATCTTTATTCCAAGACCATTGATTTCTAGCGAAAATTCCTGTACTTGCTGCAACACCAGGGTTTCTACCAACATTTCTCCATATATAATCAAATGCTGCTATAGAAATACGAACACCGCCAAAATCAATAATCTGAGATTTACTAGACGAATCACCTCTAATTAAAACTTTCATAATCAACTACCTCCATTCACATACTATAATGAAATTTTTAATCAAAAATATATCGCAGAAATCACATTCTTACGATATATTTAAGAAATTATTGTTTATATTATTAATACTTATCACAAAATTTTAATTTGAAGATCGTAACATCTTATCTGCATATTCTCCTTCATAGCTTCAAAGAAATACTTCCTCATAGCCCTAACATCTTCATCATCACCTTTAAAGGTAAAAGAAACTTCATACACTGTTCCATCAGATTCGTTCTGATCAGCTTTAACTACCTTCTTCACAATATAAATCTCCTTAATTCTGTTCTATTATTTATATTACTATTACTTATTATGAGATTTCATCCCATATATCGTTGAATTCATCTTTGTATACTTCCGTCCCATCTTTAAAGAATATGGCTACACCATCACCTTGACCAAACTCTACATCAAGCTCATCAATATCAGCTACAGTTTTACCTTCATGTTCAATTACAGCTTTAACTTGTTTAGTCATATATTTTATCATTTCATCATACTCAGCTGTTCCCGGTTCATTATCATGATAATCGCTCCAATCTTCACATTCTTTATAAAGAATATTATATACTCTATCTTTTGAAGGTTTAAACTTCTTAGATTGTCTATTTTTCTCATCTGTTTCAGTATCAGAGCTCCACTTCTTATAAGAATTATAAATCTGTTTAAGCTCACTATCAGAATTAATCAAATTCATAGGAACATACTGTAGGAGAGAGTCTAGATATCTAGCTGCAGTTCTAGCCATATCAATATCAATTAAATTTTCTGGAATATACTCGATAGTCATAGGATATTTATCAAATGCAAGTCTCGCCAAATCATAATCAATCAAATCTTTCGGAACATGAGAAATACGATATCCATTTTTCTTCACGGCAAGTTTCGCAAAATCATAATCAATTAAATTTTGAGGTACGCTATAAAATGTAGTATCATCTTGATTAAACAATTCTACAGCATCATCATATGTGATAGTATTCCAATCAATCTTAGCAAGATCTAGATAACCACGTATATTTCTTACTAACTCCGCTCTTATCAATCTTTTCATAATACAAATCTCCTTATTTTTAATCTAATCTACTAATATAAAAGGTTAAATGATATAAATACTAAAGTTGAACTCTCAAAGAAAATTACTATTTCGATACTTAGTATCTTGGTTTTCTGTTCATCTGTTCAGATTGTGTGACATAAGGCACACCAAATCGTTCTATACTAGTTTGAATTCTTTTAGATTTTGATTCATCTGAACTACAACCAACAGACGCCCTTCCATATCGCTCCATTGTTGTTTGTAACCGTCTTGCAGTATTACATTCTGGAGAACAAGTCATAGGAAGATCATATAGATCTCTAACTTCTACAGATTTACCACAGATAGGACATGGTCTATAATGCACGTCATCACAAAATACTTGTCTTGAATTATCACTTGAAAATAATTTACCACATTCTTTACACTTCAATTCATAAACTTTGTTTCCTCTATTTCTAACACCTTTTGCAACAGCACAAACTTGAGAACAACAATCAGAACCACTTGAAAGATTAGAAAATTTCACATAGTAAGACTGACTACAGATAGAACAAATTCTATAGTGATCAGCCTTACAGAATCGCTGAGTTTTCAATTTAGCTTCAAATTCAGACCCACACTCTTCGCATAATTTCTTCATGATGCATCAACCCACATATATCCATAAGCAGATTTTCTTCTACCTGTACAACAATCTCTTATAGAATTATATGCCGATCCAACACCTCCAGGCTTAATTGTACGTATATATTCTGCAGCCTCTTGGGCTGATTTAAATTTATGTATAACCTCTAATGTTCCTATATCAACTTGATTAACAGATTTCCTATTTTTATGGTCCTCAGTTTCGTATCGCTTCTTAAGTGTTTCACTTCTCTTAATATTAGATTCTGCTAATACATCTTGTCTTGTAGTCCAATGACCTCGTTCAGCAACAGTAGCAACAAATTTAGCTTCACGATCTTTAGTCCACTTTGTACCATAATTAGGATTATTATCTCCAGATTTAATAGCTCTCATCTTATTAATTGTATCTTGTGAATGTTTCTTACCTAGTTGAGCATTTCTCATTTTTTCTTTTGTAGTTTCATGATGATTACCTTTGGAACCACCATACCTAATATTATATCCACCAATGTCAATACTTCCATACAGATTGATATAATATTGCTCCCTAGATTCAGCTAATTCTGCAGGTATATCGCCCTCTATAATTGATATCTCAAAAGATTCGAAATTTTGATCTATCATATCTTGATACATTTCATTATATCCTGGTAGATTTCTATCATGATCTTTCAGATAATTTGCATTATAGATATGATCTGACCACCTGCTTTCAATTGTATCATCTGTTATACCTACATATTTTCTACTATTTAAATTATTTGTAATTAAATAACACGTATACACAACAAAACAACCTTTCTTATCAAAGATATTTTTAATTTGTGGTATCCAGGGAAGTGGATAAGCACCTCCCCAGAAGTCCCGTCGGACGTTACCACATATTCAATAACGAAATCAATTTAAAAAATTTTTACTGCAAATCTGACCTCTTGAGATACAAGGCACGAGAGATAATAAATGGAACTTGAATTTTTACAATCTCTCCACCAGTTTGTGAATGACTGCCATTAGATAACGCGCCTATCCATGTACCTGGGCAGCGAATAACGTCCCGCACGCCTCCTTGTCCATCGTAACGTATAAAGAATACATTCTTCATATATTCACTTGGAAGGCCCATACGTTCTGTGTCAGGATCATACACTTGTTTGCGCCAAGCTCTAAGAGCTTCCAGCACATTCGGCTCGCAAAAACAATTCAGCGTCCAATCAACGTCACTAAATGTTACCTTACTCGGGAATTTGATAAGACCGTTACCATAATGTACTACAATTGAATCTTGTTCCTCTTGGATTGCACCAACTTCGTCTGTACTCAGAGTCAGCAGATCTGAAAACTCTGTAGGTGCGGAGCCGTCCATATTATATATACGGACTTCGAAATTGTTTGTTGTAAGGGGTACGTAATTATCAATACCTAGCATTTGATTCGTTCCCATATAAAGTGGGGAAAACATAATAAAATCTCCTTTCAGTTACTATCATTACCACTGAAAAAGATGCCGAAGCCCTCTTCTAGTAAACTTTTATATAAGTTGTACTAAGTATATGATTTGAAGTATTAAAAAATTTTACTTCAATATTATATAAGGTTATGTGATTGTGAAGAATCTAAATAGGTCTACGATATCTATAACCCAAATAATTACTATTAGTTTTTATAGCATAAGTTATCATATCTCTACAAGTATCTATAGATCCTTTAGCTTTACCTATCCTATGTCCTATTGTACCTCTAGGATGAGAAAATACCATCAAAGATATTAATATATCAGAATCTGTATATAAACCTAATCTCACACTACCTGTAGTAGCTCCCTGTATATGATTATTTTTTAAAAAATTTAAAGAATCATCACTTGTTACAGTTCTCACTTCAAGGGATCTAGCATAGTATTTATTGATATTAAGTTTAAATAAATTCCTTATCATAGATTTAACAATGTCACGTTTATTAGTCCAATGATGTCCAAATATATGCAATAGTTGAATATTATTATCTTTAACTAATAACGACTTTTCAACATGATAATCTTTACGAAGTCCTGGATATAATAAACCAGATGAATTATGCGTTGATGTAGGATTAACCTCGATACCTATGTTATAATCTGGTAACCATATATCTAATTCTAAAGGAGATATTATAGATCTATCATTACGTATTATTTGTTTATCTGGGATAAGTTCTTGTATAAAATCTACAACATCCTGCTCCATATAACTACTATAATATGTGACAAGATTTTTGAGCATTAACCTTATTAACATAATTACACACAATTGCAATATCTATTCCTATATTCTTAGATAATGTATATGTATTTGGACGACTTGTCCCAAAATTATCTAAAATATATTTAGCAGGATCTGATTTAAATTCAACAAAATTATCAAATTTAGAAGGATCTTGCATTCTAGCTTTATTGATATTATTTTGTATACCTGACTTAACTACATACTTACCTCTACAACTTCTAGAACATGTTTTGGTATCACTATATTCAGATGCTATGAATTCTGTACCACATATAACACAAATAACTGTATGTTTTTTACCACATACAGTTATTGTATCAGGATGTTTAGTTCTGAAAGTATCTCCACAGAGTTTACACGTCTTAACTGAATTCATCATATTCTCTCCTCACATGAGATTAATAATTGAGGAAGTAAGGTTGTTGATGTGAGCAACATCCGCCCTGGCCAGGGTTTTCCTTCCCCAAATACTATAACGAAATACTATTAAATAATTATGCTCTATACTGATTAAGATCTACTCCAGGTGGAAGAGCTACCAAATCAATTATAATATCGTTCACGACACCATTGATCACAAGATAGATCTTACCCACAACAGTATTGGCATTTACGGAATCTAGGGCGGTTATATCTGCTTGCATTCTGACGTAGTAATCTTCTATCGCACCTACATTCTTCATCGTATCTAATATTGGGGTTACTCCAGCGTAGAATTTGTTATAAGCTTGCAGATTGTTGTAGCTGAAGGTTATTGTTAAACCACATCTGTAAGCTATATCTTTGACGGCGTTCATCAAAAATCTTGTGCTTAAGTTCGATAGAGCATTGTATGTTACTGGAGGTACTTCAAATAGCGTAGAGTTGCCCCATAATCCTACACCCATATCAGGTATCTGAGTTATGATGTTTACGCCTACACCTTCTAGACTTTGCCATATATCTAACAGTTTCTTCGGAACTTTGTAATCTAGCGTACCAAGTCTTAAACCATGACGTCTATTTGACGGTAATAACCATTCATACTGGATTGGCTGATTTAGTATCATAGATCTTTGGATCATCAATGCTTGGAATGAAGGCGAAGCAGGATTCTGTTTGTTTGTTCCTACATATTGGTATTGGCCCCAAGGTGCAAATAGTGCCGAGTTCGTATGATACATTACTACATTTTGATCAAACCCATCTGTACCTGCTGGAAGCCTTGCAAGCATCTGAGCATATCCTTGGTCACCAGGCTTATCGGCATCATCTCTATAAACTGCATTTCTTGCAGCCGATCTAGGTATGTCAATAAATGCAGTACCGCAACGACTCCAATAGGCTGCATCCATTAGCATCTTATGCATCGGAGATATGAGAATAACACGCCTTGGGCCTTCACCATCAAGTTCATTAAAATCTTGGTCATCCCAACCAGGGCTGATGATTCTCTTTGGATTGTATGCTAAACGATCACGGAGTAAATCATATACATACATCGCATTTGTATATAACCATTCTTTGTATTCTATAATCTCTGCTTCATCTTGTTCTGTCACAATTTCAGAAGGTGCATTCAATTTCTCTGAAATTATACCTATGTATTCAATAGAATCTACTATACCTTTAGTTTCTGGAAGTAGATCATTAGAAGCTGAGTAAGGAGCATTAATTGCTTTCTCCCAACCGAGACCATTAAAATCATCATATATACTTGATAAAGACCTGTATCTTGACATCGCATGTTTCATCGCAAGATGTATAAGAGCATTAGCATACTTTGCTTCAGGATGATTTGTATCTTCAGGAACTACAACATCTCCATCACCATCTTGAATGGGATTACCTTCATGATCTTCAAGAGCACGTCTATCAGTACCACCCGATAATTGAGCAAATGTCATGAAAGCTCGTCTTTGATTAATAAATTCGTTACGAGGTACTTCTGTATGACTATCATCAAATCTTAGATCGATAGGTTGTGTAGCTCTTTGACCTTGTTTAACTAATTCAAATTCATCAATACCGTTTGGAATCTTACCAATCATTTGGAAGTCAATAAATCTAGAGTTTATTTCTTTTATATGTGGTATTGTATCACCAAATGCGGCAATATGATCATCTGTTACATTAAACAAGAATGGACTGTGTTCAACAGCTGTTTGAACTCCTGAAACATCTACTACATGAACTGTATAAGTCCAAACAATCCGTCTATTACGGAATGTAGGTTTAATCTCAATACGAAGATTATTACCAAATGTTCCCGGATATTTAGCTTTAACTTTCAAACAATTTGTATACTTATCATCACCATCAGATGTGATAAATACACCTCTAGCACGATCTCCAGGGCTGAGTCTGCAACACCATACATCATAACCAGATACCAGCAATGTCATTGCCATCTGATAAGAAAAATCTTTAGCTATACGATGACCAGCAGCAGGCCCCCTATAAGCTGATAAAAATGCTTCAAGACCTACTTGAGTTGCGGGAAATCTCGTCCAAGCTGTGTTCTCTTGCATCCATTCAATCTTATTACCATATAGATCTGAAAATCTCTCTTCCCACTCTGCTTTGGACAAAACATTCTCATTACTCACATCTTCAAATGCAGGACCCCAACACGCAGTTATTGGCAATGCTACACAACAATAAGAATTTGTCCCGATGTTGTAACTATAATTCGCGCTTATTTCATTTATAACAATCTGGGCCACCTTTATATTTCCTCCTGTTCATTATTTTCATTTGAGATATCTTCGTTGACTTTACCAGAATCTATATCTGGCGTATCAAGCACAACCTCTTGTTCTGGGATTATCTTGGGAGGTCTTCCCCTATTTCTAATAACCTTAGCTGGATCTATTGGAATATCGTTAACAACAGGAGGTTCCTTAGGTAACGAATCTACTTGTATAAATTTATGATGATCTATTATACCGCTTACTTCTTTTATTTCTCCTGATGCAAAAGTAACTCCATAAAAAGTTTTTACAGAAGGTCCAGTATTTTTATAAATCAATAGTTATCACCACATTTCTACAAAATTATATAAGGTTAGTAAATTCTGATCTTATAATAAATAATATCTATTCTATGCTACTCGTCTCCACATATAACAAGTAATAAAAGGAGTAAGATTTGATTCTAAATTAGTATTATTGTTTGAAGGTGCACCTGTAGCTCCAGAAGTTGTAGCACCTGTATTAGTTATTGTTGTTATTCCATCAGTTCTACCCATAAGACCTGTTCCTTGACGAATCGCTGCACTATCAGTCACCCCTGTAACAGCTATACGTCTAGTTATATTAGATTGTACATTCACATCTGACCAATCCCCACTATATACTGTCCCAGAATCTGCTCGAATACGAGCTCCACCTGTGGTACTTAAATTATGTGTATGAGAACTTATATTATGAGTATGTGCTGTACTCGTATGAGTATGATTATTCAAGTTGTGAAGATGATTCTTACTACCACCCTTTAATTCTACTACGTCAAAATCAGAATCTTCTTCATCTACACCTATCAATGTTCTACCTTTACATATCGACTCCCAAATTCCTCCAAATAATTCTGAGGGATTCGTATTGTTCATTGATATATAAATACTATCTATAGGATACATAGCGTCAAATAGTTTATTCATATTAATAACAGGATATAGTATCCTATCATCATTTGTTTTAAATTCTAGTACTGAATCTTCCATTCTATGCTACTCGCTTCCACATGAAAACTGTAATATATGGCTGTAAATTTTCAGAATTTCCAGTTCCTGCATTTGATATACTGTGTATGTGAGCTGCAGATGTATGGGTATGGGCTGCAGATGTATGGGTATGGTTAGCACTATTATTTCCAGATGTACCATCTCTATTACTAACATTATGACCTACACGAGTTGTCCCTGCTGGAGCTAATTGACCATCTCTCCAATCAGTTATAGCAAATGTCCTTAAATGTGTTCCTGGAGAGGCATACGGATGAGAAAGCATATAAGTAGTATGCGTATGAGCTGCACTATTATTTCCAGTAACTCCAGGAGTTGTAGATCCTGTAGCTCCTGGAGTTGTAGATCCTGTATTACCATGATTGTGTTCTTGTAATTTCTTATGACCACCGATTTTTTCTACTACATCGAAATCAGTATCAGATGAATCAATACCAACTAAAGTACGACCTTGACCTATAGATTCCCAAGTTCCACCAAATAATATATCAGGACCAATATTTGATACAGAGATGTATACTGCACCTATAGGATATATAGCATTGAATACTTTTTCCATATTTATCACTGGGTGCAGTATTTCATCCTGTTGATTTTTTATCTCTAATTCTTTACTCATGGTCAGGTGGATCAATTTCGCTTCCCATAAATTCCCAACGGTCTGTAGCATTCGGAGGATCTGTTGCATCATTTACAAGACGCACTTTAACTCTATACCAGCCATGTTGCTGAGGTTTATTTGAGTCAGCATCCCACCACCGCCAAAAATCTTGCAGACAGAATTCCTCACGAACCCATTTACGGATAGTACCATCTATATCATAACTAGCAATATCTCGATGTAATAGACATCTATTACTTGTTGCAGGAGTTTGACCTTCATCAATACGACCACCATCTAGAAGAAGATATTTGTAATTATTAAATCGTATTACTTCCCCTCTATCGTAATCTCTATCCTGAATCCAAACAAATTCAGGAAAACAATCATAAGGAAATTGTGTCAATGTAATACGATCATTCTCTGTAAGAAATCTAAGTTTAGATACAATAGAAGGTAATAACACCGTCATTTGATCATCTAATTTATCAACTGTATCTTTGATTTCATAAACAGTTGTAATCATTGATTCTACTTCTTCTACTGTTCCTTCAATTCTTACTGCAGCTCGTTTACTACGAGCAATTTCTTTACCTAATTGACGAAAACTATCTAATTTATCACTCATCTGTATCACTCTCCTCCATATAACCTTCTAATAATGCTTCAAGTATTTGACCTGTTTGAGACATCTCTTCTAAGATAGAAGATTCAACTTTCTGTTTATCTATAATTCCCTTCAAGATTGGATGATCTACCATATGCTCAGGTATACTATCTACTCCAATCTGTCCAGACATTAATTCTAAACCTAATTTGAATACTTCAAAGAACGACGGTTCTGACGGATCAGAAGGTTCTGAGGGTGGTAAAAACGTTGAACCTACTAAATCTGCATATTGATGTGCATCGTTATTAGGAATATTATTATAAGTTTGAACCAGTTCATCTTCATAATAAAACTCTATATCGAACACATCTCCACTTTTTGGTACAATCTCTACTCTGTCATAATTCATAATTTCCTCTCTTTCTTATGCTACACGTTTGAATATATAGCATGTTATGTATGGTTGTAAATTTGATTGTTGATTTGTATTATTGTTTGATGGAACTCCGGTTACTCCAGGAGTAGTAGATCCTGTATTAGCTGCTGCAGTCATTGCTGTTGTTCTACCTCTTAATGGTGTACCATGACCAAAAACACCACCATCAGATACCGCTGAATTTATATTTATATTTCGACGACGATTCCAACCTGTAGTAGTTACACCGTCTTCAGTAGCTATTGTAGTAGCTTGTATTAGAATACATGCGGCTCCATTAGCATCTAAATTATGAGTATGAGCACCTACAGTATGAGTATGAGATGTACTCGTATGAGTATGAGAATTAAGATTGTGTATATGATTCCCATTTCCACCTATTTTCTCAGACTCATCGAAATCAGAATCACCTTCATCAATACCGACAATAGTACGACCTCTGCTGAATAATTCCCAAATACCTCCAAACAATTCTGAAGGATCTACATCATTCACAGACATATAAATGCTACCAATAGGATAAATATAATCAACATGAGGTCTAATATGTAATTTACTATCTTCAGTATCTTGAAGTATTAACTCTTTATTCATATCAAGAAACTCTTTTCCACATATAACATATTATATATGGTTGAACATTTGATTGTTGATTTGTATTATTATTTGATGGTTCTCCACTAGCAAGCAATACTGTAGGATTACCAGTATTATCAGTATTAACTCCTCCAGTTACTCCAGGAGTAGTAGATCCTGTATTTGCTGCTGCTGTCATAGCTGCTGTTCTTCCTTTTATGCGTGTACTTTGAGTGGTATTTTCATTCACAGTATCTGCTGTTCCTGTTATAATATATCTTCCCCACCCTGTTATACCTATACTTTGATTTCTTTCATGTATAATAGCACCATTTCTCCAAAATATTGCTGCTGCTCCATTTTCATCTAGATTATGTGTATGAGCTCCTTCTGAATGAAAATGAGCTGCACTATTGTGAGTGTGAGCTTGTGAATGTACATGGTTGCTTATTGTATGAGTATGATTACTTAGATTGTGAGTGTGACTTTTGTATCCACCTATCTTCTCAGTAGCATCGAAATCAGAATCAGTCTTATCTATACCTACAGGTACTCTACCGCTACCCCATCTTATCCAAGTTCCGCAGAATAATTCACCAGGATTGATATCATCAACACTCATATAGATATAACCGATAGGATAAATTCTATTGAAGAGGAAATTCAGTATTTCATCAGTTATAGGATTCAATATATCATCATTAGTTTTGAGTTCTAATTCTTTCATATCATTCTTTCATTATGAAGCATAACGCATAATAAGGTGGACGATTTTCATGTGCAGCACCACTACCAGTATCTCCTGTACTATGAGTATGAGCTGCACTAGTATGTACATGAGCACTATTAGTTACTGTATGAGTATGTGCACCATTACTAATTGCATAAGGTCCACCTGTATATCCTGCACCATTTCTTATAGATAATACACCATGATTTGAACTACTTAAAGGATACATCAATAAAATTGAGGTTGATCCTCCTAATACATCTCCATATATTCTTCTATCAGCCGGAGCTCCAGAACTATTCATACCAACAAGATGTTCATGAGCTCCAGCACTAGCAGCACTTAATGTAGTTGTAGGATTACCTGTATTTCCAGGAGTAGTGCTACCTGTACTACCATGATTATGTTGAGGCATTTGTGCTGTTGTAATCGCAACAGTGTTATTACCACCTATGCTACTTGGATTATATGTACTACCAGCTCCTACTATAAATCTATCCCTTAGATCTGGGGTACCTTTAGTACCATCACACAACAACCAACCTTCAGGTACATTACTCACTGTACCTGACCACATTATAATACCACCAGGAGGCATATTTATTTTTAACTGATCATCTAATCCATCAATTTGTGAAAAATGTGTCCTCGGGTTTAATCGTTGACCATCATCATTTTTGAATTCTAATTCTTTCATGATACTCTCTTATATATGAATACTGTTAAATAAGGTTGTAATATAGATATTTCTGTATTATCCGTTTTAGTTAAAGAGTGTGTATGACTATTTTGAGTATGATTGTGTGTATTTCCAGAACCCGTATTTCCGGTGAATACCCAACTTTCAAACGAACTATTTGTCGGACCTAATGCAAACCTAGGCCACGCTACATCTGTCGAATGAGTATCTGCAACACCTCTAGTTAACATTCTAGATGTATGATTATGTTGAGGAATCTGAGCCACTGTTATAGCGTGAGCAACATTTGTTGCTATTGTACTACCTATTGCTGGATTATTGTGTGAATGAGATAGGGACTTCGCCCCCCCCCATTTTTCTTCAATATTGAAATCAAAATCAGAATCATCTACACCAACAAGAGTACGACCTTTACTTATCTGTTCCCAAATACCTCCAAATAATATTTGCGGACTAATATCATTAACTGTAATATATACAGAACCTATAGGATAAATTATATCAATTACTTTTTGAATGTTTATATTAGGGTATAAGTTTTCATTATCATTTGTTTTTAATTCTAATTCTATAGACATTATGCAACTCTTTTCCACATATAACAGGTGATATAAGGTTGTACTGTTGACGAAGATGTACTTCCAGTTGCTCCTGGAGTCGTACTTCCAGTTGCTCCTGGAGTCGTACTTCCAGTTGCTCCTGTACCTCCATTATCAGTAGTGCCACCTAATCCTATACCACGCGTTGAATACATTTGCGTTGTACCTACAGCACCAAACTGTGCAGTAGACGCCCACTGCGCTACTGTCTTTTCATTTATAGTTATAGCTGTAGGAGATGCCGCATTTGTACCACCCCGACCCGCAAAAGCGTACCCTGCACCTAGTCCATGACTATGACTTGGACCAGTATGAGTATGAGCAGCACTTGTATGAGTATGAGCTGCACTTGTATGCGTGTGTCCAACATTTTCTGCGCCACCTATTTTCTCTATAGTATTAAATGTACCACTAGTATCTACACCAACGGGAACTCTACCTTGACCCCAAGCTAACCATTCACCACCAAAAAGTAAAGAAGGATTCTTATTATTTATTGACATGTAGATACAACCAACCGGATAAATCTTATTAAATATGAAATTTATCATATCCTCAGGAGTTATCATTTTTGTATCTATTAAATCTTCAATACCATTAACACACTCAACATCTGTTATTGGAAATAAAGATTCACCATCACTATCGACTAATTCTAATTTATTCATTCAGATATATCCTGTGTTTCATAGTAATCACACAATTTACAATCTCTTCGCTCCAGATCACCATCTATATACCATTCACCGAAAGAATGACCTAATGCAGATACTAATATTTCATTACAAACTTCACATGTTTGATCTTCTACACACGTAGCAGCTATACCAGGAATATGACCTAAAGCTATAATCTCTTGTGATTCTATATATTTACATCTGGAACAACTACGTTGCTCTTCACCAAATTCTGTACACGTTGGCTCTTCAATAACAGACCATTCATTGAATGTATGACCCTCTATATCACAAAGAGATGTAAGTTCTAATACCATAGTCATCTTATCTTCAGTCTGTATAAATTCCATGATCTTAATATTATGCGAAACACCATCAACTAATGAATTATATACTATCTGACCTAATCTCGCTTCACTAGTTTCACTATCTTCAGGATCAATAACAGTTGCTATAATTGATGGATAGGATATAAATGGTTCACTATTTGGACCAATATAGAAGACGTTATAACCTCTAACAATTATATCATACTTAGTTAATATATCTGTATCAGCTATAGTATCTTCATTCTGACCTTTAGCTATCATCCATGTTGTACCACCATCTAGAGAAATCTGATATAATATAGGTACGTTACCATCTAATTCAGGTCTATCCCAATATATAGTTAAAGTATCTATTCCACGAGTTATACTTGTAATCTTCGGAGCAGACGGACAAACTGTCAATGGCTCAATATAAGAGTATGAACCCTCATGTTTGTGATAATCTGGCACTATTTCTAGATATTCACTCAGATGCCCATTTATGATAAAATATCTGAACACATCTGGTGAAGGTTCTGTGATGAATACTCTACCTTTATTCATCAATGTTTCAATAAGTATCGGAAATTCTACAACCCAATCTGTTGTTGCAGGCCTAACATACACTGAGAATTCTTTGACATCAGATTCACCATCTACAATCTCAGATTTTATTTCAAAAGTGAATATACCTTCTTCCTCAGGTATACCCGATAAAACTCCATCTTCATCTAATGTTAATCCTGTAGGAAGCTCACCACCCGCTAAACTGAATTTTCTATCTAATACATATTCAACTATATACCCTTCTCCATCAAGATTTTCTACAATCTTATCAGTATGCGAAACACTAATAATTGTTTGAATAAACTGTATACCTACTACCATAACAGGTAATATATCTAATGTAGCTATTCTGAAAGGTGTTACAGACCAAACTTCTACATCATCATATATAACTTTCATCAACTGTTGATTATTGAATGTTAATTTACCTGCCACTTCAGGTATAAGTACATCTTCACATATGAAAGGCATTATATCACATCCTTCTTACAGCTTGAACACCCTGTTCCATTACAGAATGGACACCATTCAATCACATCTTCAATTACTTCTTTATTCCAAGTACAACCAGGTCTTGTACACTTATCATGCTCATCATATATGTGTTCTCTTATGACATCTAGATTAGGTTGACCACATATACAGCTTTCAAATCTTCTTTGACATATATCATTATCTTGATTCCAGAAAAACCAATTCCCAAAATCGTGACTTGCACGATTACGCTCGGCTCTATTGTTAGTAGGACAAGAATTACATATCTGCCAATGTTGTGTTGAATTTCTTTCCCATCCTAATCTCCATGTATGTCCTCTATAATGAATAGGTGCAGGTTGTGTACAACTTGGAGAAGAACATGTTCCTGCTTGTTTTTCATTGATACCGTTGTTGGTCCATGCATTATTATTCCAATGTTTATTACATACACCACATCTTCTACAAGCTTTTGTACTGGCAGGAGCATTTGGAACAGTTATGGTGAAATCATGAGTTTGAGACTCCTTACTTGCAGTACATCCACAGTATGAACATTTTATTATTTGATAACAATATAAATCAGGTATAGACCAATGCTTCCAATAATAAGTCTGAGTAATAAAATTGTGTTGACCTGTAATATAACATTGAGGTGCATTAGTTAAACCGCATCTAGTGCAATTACTACCACTCCATTGATGTGAAACATTTTGATATTGACTTTGGCCACAACCTACAACAGTACAAGTACGAGTTCTACTACAACCATGTTGACTATTATTATACCAAGGAGTCCATGGTCCCATTGTATGATTCTGTATTTGAGGGTTCGGACTTATGTTGTGATTAGACCTATTACATCTTTGACAACGGTGTGTAATTCTATGTTGAGCATTAGCTGGATCTAAAGGAGGATTACTATTTGAACCATCACCAGCATAAGTACAATGTTCCACCCCTATTCTATCTACTATCTGCAATCCCCAAGTATGTCCATTTGTTTCAAGCCTATTACAATCAGTGCACCTTCTAAATTCACATATAGTATTACTCCAAGTTGGATTAGTACTTGCACTAGCAACACTCCATGTAAAATTCTGATGATTACTTTCAAAACTTACATTACAATGGTTACAATCACTTTTATGTAAACTTGTAGGATTAGATACTCCTACTGTAGTAGATACCATATCATGATTCTTACTTTCTTGAATAGTACAACCAGGATATATACAACTACGCTTATGTTGAAAGAATGTAGGATTACCGTCCCATACACTATTCCATACAGGAGCATGACTATGACTACGATTACAAAGTTTACAGAATCCTACATGTCTATTATTGATTACTGTGTACTCAACTAATATAAATTTAGAAAATTTATCTGTATATGTTGCATCTGTACATACACACGGAACCCAAATTTCTCCATCCCCAAAATTCTGTAATAATATATTACTCATATTTAATTACACCCTCTAATTTTACGGTCCTATAGGAGGAGGACCTTCTGGAATATCTACATTACAATTACAATCTGGATAATTCTCACAACAAGGTTCAATTGGAGCTTCTTCTTCGGAACTAGTATCTTTCTTAATAGTTCTTATATTAAGAGAATCACCAGTTAATTCAAAGATAGGTATTCCTAATAAATATTTCAATTCTTCAAAAGGTAAATCTTGTGTAGGTCCTTCTCCACCAATTCTACCTTTCACAGTATCAGGTTGAGATATAACAACAAAATTTGTTAAATCTACAATATTACCATCAGAATTACCAAATATTCTATATTCTCCCATAACTTCTCCAAAAGCTATAAAACCTAAAGGAAGCTCTAACTCAGATGGAGCTTGATTAGATGTTATTCTTTTGATATTACTGGTTAACACAATTTCTGGATTATTCATACTATTACCATCTCCTTATTATAATAGAAGGTTATGCGACTCTCTTCCAAATGAATACTGTTATGTACGGTTGAAGATTTGAACTAATGTTATCATTAGATGAACTTCCTGTTGCAGGTAATGTTGTAGGATCACCTGTATTCGCAGTATTCACACCTGCAGTAGCAGCTGTATTAACAGCGCCAGTTACTCCTGGCGTAGTAGATCCTGTATTAGCTGCTGCAGTCATAGCAGCAGTTCTACCAAATAAAGGGGTTGCATGTATACTTGCAACTACTTCAGGTGTTTGAAATGCTCCACACTGTCTAGATGTGAATGTTGTATTACCAAAATTATAACCTAAAGAATTTCCTCCAACCCTTACACCTATCTGAGCGAAACCATTAGCATCTAAACTATGGTAATGATCTCCTACTGTATGAGTATGTGCCGCTGAATTATGAGTGTGAGGCATATTGTGAGTATGAGCTTGAGAATGTACATGATTTGTTAATGCATGAGTATGTGGTGAATTCTTTATTCCACCTATCTTCTCCACAGCATTAAAATCATTATCTGTAGTATCTACACCAACAAGAGTACGACCCTTACCTATAGATTCCCATTCTCCACCCCATAATGTTTCAGGATTGATATTAACTACAGAAATATATACAGCACCTACAGGATAGATTAAATCAACTATCTCATCAGCAGGAAGACCTGCAATTAATTCTGTTCCATCTTCTGTAAATAATGTTAATCTTTTTCTCAAATATATCACCTAATTCTATTATGCAACACGTTTCCACATATAACAAACTATATATGGTTGTAAATTATTATGTGCTTGGTTAGCGCCCTCATTATTTGTAGGATGTATAGGATTTGGTAACGTATGTGTATGATTCTGCATTGTATGATTATGGCTTGTAAGATTATGGCTTGTAGTTCCTGTATCAAGATTACAAGTTGTTTGACCACCACGAGCATGAACTCTAGAAGCTTCTGCAATAGCTGGATTAATACATTCAGTTGAACCTATTGAATTATCTACATTAACAAATAATCTAGGAGGAGTTGTATATGTATGATTATGATTAGCAGATTGATTAGCTGTAGTATTATTACTAGGAACTCCACTTGCTGGAAGTGTAGTAGGATTATTAGTATTACTATGATTGTGTTGAGCTAGTTGATCTACTGTTAAAATCGTTGATTCTTCTCCTCCAACAGCTTCAGATAAATTAAATTTACCAAAATCTTCTATACCTACAGGAACTCTACCAGCTGCCCAAGGTTCCCATACACCTCCAAATAATTCAAAGGGATTGATACTATTTACACTCATATAAATTGAACCGATAGGATATATCTGATCAACATGTATTCTAGGATATAATTCTTCACTTTCTTCTGTTTTCAATTCTAACTTCTTAGACACTATGCAATCCGTTTCCACATATAACAAACTATATAGGGTTGAACAATGGATACAACTGTATTTCCTGTATCATTTGGAGTTGTAGATCCTGTAGCTCCCGGGGTTGTAGATCCTGTAGCTCCCGGAGTTGTAGATCCAGTTGCCCCAAAAACTTGTGCATTATTGTTTGCAGACATACCCAATGTGGTATTTGATCTTGTAGCCCCAGGAATATTAAATAAATAAGTGGCAGGCCAATTACCACTAACAGACCTCTCTCGCACATATATACCACCAGTTTGTGAATTCATACTTGCAGCCAATGTACCTTCAGCATGAGTATGAGCTGCACTAGTATGTGTATGTGCAACCGATGTATGTGTATGAGCTGAACTAGTATGTGTATGAGAAATTGTCTCTGATCCACCTGTATACTCTAGAATAGATTGATTGGTTAATCCTGCACCTTGCCCTAATCCTATGGGAACTCTTCCTTGACCCCATTCTACCCATTCTCCACCAAATAAGATTTCAGGACGTGATTCATTAACAGTCAAATATATACTACCTATTGGATATATTAAATCAACAATAGATTCACGATCTAATTCTGGTAATAATCTATCACCATCACCGGTGTATAATTTTAATCTTATATCCATAATCACTCCCCGGGTGTGACTATCTCATAACCAACTTCTGTACGTTTTAATTTAAATGGTGTATAATGAACTAATACAGCACCTTGACATTTTAACGGTATCACTGTTTGATGCAATTTCCCTTCAGCTAAATATTCACCTGTAGTAGAAGATCTATCTATATCTTGATCAAAATCAACCTCAATACCGAATCTAATCTTACGATCTGCCTCATAAGGTAAATTTATACTTAAGAAATACATGGATGTATATTTGAAGAGTAACTCTCTTTCGAGTTCATCCATATCTATTGTATTAGTTGCTAGAATAGTTAAACTGTAACTCAATGTAACTGGAAGAGATCTTTCTTGAAATATCTCATTTGTTTCTGTATCCATAACAGATTGAATACCTTGTTGCCTCATTGTAAAATTCATTCTGGCTGAATCTAATTGGTAATTAGGACTCCTTACTAGAGCAACAACAGGAAACTCTATTTCATCTTCTTTTATCTGAGCAACAAGTTGTAAAATACTTTCAGAAGAAACAGCCTTCACAGTAACACGTTTATCAGAATCTTGATTAAAAGATTCTTGAAGATTTTCAGCTATGGCTTCATCATATTTATGTAAAATAAGTCATTCCACCTATCTAACCATCTTTATCCACTTCTAAACCTATTACAGGTAACAACGGTTTCTTTGTTGTTCCTCCACCTTCAGCTAAAGGTGAATACACTTTGCCACGATAATCTGTTTCAGATTTAAGAAATGTATTAGATTTGTTGTAAGTTTGTGCAACCTCTACTTTAGTTCTACCGACTATATCTTTACTATCTTTACCATACACAGGTACAACTTGACATACATAGTGGTCAGGAGCTTGAAGATCACAAGTTAATTCAGTAACACGAAAAATTCTATCAGGAAAATTAGCATGTTGACCTCCTATATGAAATAAACAATCTTTTTGAAGACTCTCCATATGATAACTACATCTAACTAAGAATGGAAGATTATCATCATTCTCAACTACCCATCCATATCGCTTATATGTTTTAGCTTTAGGGGCACCATCAAAGAATACATGAGTATCAATCATATCTGAATATGAATCAATCAAAGCTTCACCATGCAAATTACTATCAGGTAAATTAGGGTATTGATATTTTGCTGGAATACCTTGCATAGCAAGAGCTTCATTATAATATTTACGCATTATTTCAATATCTTTACCAATAAGGTTAATTGACATCATGTATCCTTTTCTATTTTCGGTTGTAATATCACTGGAGGATAGGAACAATCTATAGCTTGCCACAACCCTTCGCTACAGATTTCACAAAGATTCACATCTAAAGAATTTACTTTAACCTTCATCCAACCTTTAGGAAAACCTAAGTCAGCATTTTTCACTGTTAAACACTTATCACAAGCAATCTTCATGTTTCTACCTCAACAATAGCTTCAGCTAAACCGTTATCATGAAGCAATGATATTATCACACTTCTCGGAACTGCATTCAATTGAGCTAACACACCTATTTGACGTTCAGGATTATTAGAACGTCGGAAATTAGAAACAATTTCATCCGTAGTCATATATAATCTCTTATTATCTTTATATAACTTACCTTCTCTAATCATGAGTTAGCCTCTAAGATATCATCAACAGACATTACTGCACCCATCAACCAATCCCACCTAAATTTTTCGGTGAAACTGATTTTAGAAATATTTATTGCACTACCGTTACTAATTGCTTCCATGAATTCTGTATGACTTGGGCTGTACCAATTATTAATCCAATCAGAATTATCCTTAACTTTGAATGCAACAACATACCATCTGATATCTTTTATACCGTGGTTATAACTATGAACATATAAAATAGAAATCTTATCGAATCCTAGATTTTTTATACTGAAAAGATATTCTAATTGTTTTGATTTTAACTTAGTTTCAGCCCTATATTCTATATAATAACCATATTTTCTCAACTCAGATAAAATTTGGTCGGGAGTTAACTCTGTTATAATATCTTCTTGTATCTCTGTGATAATATCTCCTTGAACATCTACTACACATGCAAATAATACTCCAAAATCTTTATGAATAAGTTGTATTCTAGTACCAGAAAGTCTTCTATCCTGTAAGAAATCAGATACGGAAATGGATAACTTACTACTATTATTAGATTTTGCATAGATAAGTTGTCTCCAACTAGAAATACTATATCTAAGAATTCTTTGTTCTTGAATCATAACTCATTCCTCAACTAACTCAATAGTAGGACCTACTCCATCAAACATACAACCATCACAACGACATATATCACTCTTTTCAGGAGGACAATTTATGAATTCACATATAGATTCAACCGTTGGATTCATATTATTTTCAATCCAATTTCTTTGTTCAGCTGTAAGATTAGTTAATTTAAGTATAATATATTCTTCCATCAAGCTACCTCAATTTCTTAAACTAGTAGTATCGTCTTTAACAGACTTGTTATATTTCAATAATTCATGTTGAAACCCTTTTAGAAGATCTATATTAGATTCTGGAAAATCTGCAAAATAACTTGCCACCATATCTAATTTCAGCTTGAAATATAGCACCCTTTTATCAGTTTCACTCATTTGAGGATGTTTTTCAACAAATATAAAGAATCGAGTTATAGCTGAGCTAAATGCTTTTATTATAGATGCATCCTCAGCTGAAAGATCTGCATTCAATAAAGTACGATAATTAGTACTATTAAAAGATTTTAATTCTTTAAAGAATACACTAGAATTCACCTAACCCACCACCTTCTTCCCCTTCACCTTCAACATTGATATTCCATTTACTTATCTGAGCACCTATCTGTGGGAATACCTCAGATAATATTTCAACTAAACCATCTCTAAATGTATTAGGATCATCTACACCCATATCTCTGAGTAATGTGAATAATGCAGTTGCTTGACTCAATGCTGCATCACGTTTCTCGAAGGTTAGAGTAGATTGTTGAGTTAAAATTGGGTTCATGTTTAATTCAAACTGATCTACAAATCCGCTGAATCCTAATGCTATAAACCTTGTATTCAAAGCATCTTTCCAGCCCTCTTTATATGCAGTCATTAGACGTTGTAATGAATTAGCATATAATTGAGATCTTTGAGCAAGAACTGTACCTGCACCTCCAAGACCTTCATTAGAAGAAAAGTTCATAGCCTCTTTTGGCACACCTAGAACAGATAATTTCTTATCCATATAATGTTGAAGGAGTTTATTATCCGCTTCAGTTGCATCTGCTACATTCAAATCTGTTACAGATATAGAATCAGCACCATTTATTTTAGGTAAGAATATCAGATTATTCGGACTTTGAGGATTAACAAAACTTTGTGCATCACCCGTATTAGTATTTATAGCAAGTTGTTGTTCGATAGCATCTTTCAATTCTTGAAGTGTTGCTCGGATTTCCTCTTCTTCTGCATTACCACATTCCACATTTACAAATCTCACAACACGGGATAATGAGGATAACAATAATGCATCCTCTAAAAGACTCAATGTTTGTGTAGGCTGAATAGCTCTTACCATCAAAGGTTGAGCAAACATTATATCATATGTTTTTACATCCCCACCAGGTAATACTGTATCTAGAGTATATTCACCTAGAAGTCCTCCTAAAGAGAAATGTATAACAGCAGATTCAGAATAATTTACAAATTGTGTAGAATTATCTTCAGGTTGATACATATAACCTTCAGGTTGACCTTCAAACCAAAGATGCACTATATTTTCAGGAGGGATTTTATAAGAGGGAACAATATCAAATTCTACCTCAGGTATTGTATTGTTGTCTAATGCAATTAGATTACGAGATGTCGCTCTACCCTCAACTTTGTACATCTCCGTTGTAGGAATATATAAATTACCTATAGTTGCAAGTTCAAGAATATGATCTCTAGCATACGTATTGATTTTCCATTTCTTAAAGAGTTGATTTATGATTTCAGCTAAGTCTGGATTAGTTTTAGAAGTAGCCCAAATTATTTGATTATCTGTATTATACGTTGTTGCATCAGTTGCATAGTATGATAAAGCTGTAGCTATTTGAGAATCTCTTGCAAGTTCTCGCATCATCTCTATCATAGTATTTATATCAGCTAAACTTGTATTACCTCTCAGATCACTGAATTTATAGAATGAACCAGCTACAACTTTGCGAATAAATGATGTGAATTTATTTCTATTTTTCTTATCGCTAGGAATAAGTCGTTCTAATAATCTATTAGCCACAAGTAATCCTCCTTGACATAAATGCTACATCTATATATTATGAAAGGTTAGATTTTAAATCCTCGTCGATTTCATAATTCAAGAAAAAATCCTCTTCTTCAAAGACACTTATTCCTAATGTCTTTGCCCTACTCACATCTTGACCATTGATATTTTCTCTTAGACCACCTACTATAACACAATCAACACTATCTTCAAAACTATGTATAACTTTTGCAGAATAACTTGTTAAGATAGCTGCAATATCTGATTGATTTCCTCGTATAAAATCACCTGTTAAATAGATACATTTATCTCTAAATATAGGTGCACCTTCAAATTTCTTATCAGTTTTTTCTATAACTATCTGAGGTAAACTTAGAAGCGTTTGAATATCTGCAAAATTATAATTATCATTCAACCACTCAGCTAACTTTCCAAAATCTTTATGAACTAGTTGCAAATCTACTACTGCTGATTCGGGATTTTCACAATAATGTAAAAACATATCAATATTATTCGTACAACAATTTGCAAATATACGAAGTACATCTTCTTTTGGTAAATAACTAAATGGAACCAGAGATCTCAATAGCTTACCTAATGTTACTTCAAGTTCAATTTTACCTACTTTGTAGTCTTCGAGATTGAAGATATCAGGTATACATGTAATACCTTCTTTAGTGATCCAACTACATATCTTTTCAGCCGATTTAGCTTCAAGACCCATAACATTTATAAATTGACGAATATGTGGAATTAATCTAGATGTACAATGAGGGTCAGGACAAATAACTTCCCCCTCTTTAGGCACAGTGAATGCCCTGTTACAGAAGGTACAACCTAATTTATTACTACGTTTCTCTCGCTTCTTATTAGTTGTAGACATAGTGAATATAATTTGATTAATAGAATCAAATACAACCAATGAATCTGAATGTATATTCCATTTAAGTAATTCAGAGTAATCAATAGATATATGATTAGGAAAATTAGTATCAACAGCGTCAACTAGATATATACGAGCTTTGATGAAACCGTTTTCATCAGTATATTTCTTAACCATAGTTACAATAAATTGTTTCATTTGAGTAACATGGAAAATTACTTTATCATCTCTGAATATAACATAATTAGTAATCATATCAGGATGAAATGTATAAGAAGGATAATGAGTCCAGCTCTTCAATATATCTACAGACATAGCTGCAGGTACTAGCCAACCTGGAAGTGTCCTAAATTTAGACATAGTTAACATCTGTTTAGCAGGAGTAGGTCCAATTACAACAGCTTCACTACTATCCCAAGTCACTGCAAAGAAATTGAATTTACTAGGACTATCTAAGAATTTCTGCTTCAGTGTACTCTCTACACAATAGGGCAGATGTCCAGGATCAAACGCCAGATCTGCTGTATAAAGAATACCTCTTATAGTTGTTATCCCCTTCTTAACATGTACCATATGTGGCACGGTATGATTCTTCCTGATAGTTTCAAGAAGATCTTCGGTCACTTCTATTCTGTCATTACCAAAACGAAGATACACCTTTTCTAAATTACCTGTGAAATTGTATTGTAATGTTAATGGCAATCCCACAGGTACAGGAACTAAATAGTCCCCAGCTTTCAGAACATTCGCAAGATACATTTTTTATAGTCCTCCCTAAAAAGTTTTTAGTTTATATTACTTTTTGATTCACTATTCTTCCTAACTCTTTCACCAATTTCTTTCAAACAATCAAAACAAATACCTATTGTTTTTCTATCAGCAAAGAGCTCTTCCCAATGATCTACATCCCATCTAGTACTCCTAGTCTTAATTGAAAGTATATCATCAGGTTTCACATGTCTATTACAAATTTCACAGATATGACTATCACAATTCATAATAATCACTCCTCATTATTTTCTATAATTCTTATACAAATCACCAAATACACTGGGTAGATCTGCACCTTTAACTACACCTTGAGGCATTCTATCAGGTTTATTCACAGTTGTTACTACTTTAGATAATGTTTTACCAGGTAAAGCTATAGGAGGGTTTTTTCTTGTTGCATTTAGAAGAGCTCCCGCCAACCCATCAGATATATCCTTTGTTTGTCCTATTGGATGATTCAAGCGCCCTGTAGCAGAATCTCGTTGTAAATGAATTAATTCATCTTGAAGTAATTTATGATTCAACAAATCAATTCTTTGTTCCATTAGAATAGATCTTGTTGTTATATATCCATCAGGTGTCCTATCTAACGATATATTATCTACATCAAAGCCTTGTGCTTCTAAGAGTTGTAGCATGTATTCGCTTTGGAACTGGTCCGCACTAACTCCTAGGATATTAAAATGATTAGACCGTAACCAACATATAAAAGCTGTAATCTTAGCATAAGGTATCTTATCACCCCTCGGCGCTTCTATAGCAAGACTAAACACATGAGTAAAAGTAGGTTGAGATATCTTAATTTGTTTAGTATTACCTTTTTCATCTTCTATATTACTTAATATATCCTTTCTGCCTGTTATTGCCACTCCGCCTAAACCGGTTCTATCTATATTCTTAGAAAGATCTAGATGTATAAATAGAGGTGCTTTTTTTATATTCGAGGGCAGATCCTCTATATGGAAATATTCTTCTATAGTATAGCTATCTTTAGTACCAATCTGTAATATTTCACTATAGAAAGGATTTCGTCTTGTTCTATTTATACATGTATCAATTGTATCTTGTGTTATAAATGACATCATACCTACAATAGCTATACCTGCTAGATCTCGAAGTGCTATAAGAAAATCTGCTAGAAAATCCGACTTCATATCTATAGGTGGTCGTAATATTTTGAATCCTTGAGCTTCTAAATCTCTTATAGCTTCGGGAAAACACTGATCATCATTTAAAACAAACCCTCTTTGATATCTATCACCTAAAGCTATACAGAATGTTTCTTTACTGAATTTACCTGGAGGAAATACTTCCCATTGTGGTGCATCTGTGATATACATGTTGTCACCTGCACCAGCATTCCTTTGCTCTTGAACATAAGCTTCCATGAAATCTGAGTCACTACGTTTAGAACTAACTGCAAATACTTTACCTAATACCTCTCCTTCTATTCTAAAAGTACCTTTAACACGAGTAGATACGGTATTATATGTAGCTCTCATACGTGATTTAGCTTTATTTACATCTTTGACACCTGCTTGACTAAAATTCACCTCATCCAAGAACCCGACAATGATTTGTTTTCCAAGTCCGTGCGACGCATCTGAACCAAAGTCAATATCTATCTTTCCACCCTCGGGAATATAATAAGGATTCTTGATACTACGAGACATCGTACCATGCGCTTGAAACCATGGACTAGCAGCTAAAGTAGCATTAAATTCTTGATAAGCAACACCTTGAGCCAAATCTTTTGTTATATTGAAGAATAGTATACTAAATTTAGATATATCCTTCAACTTGAAAAATGCTTGAGGATTTCTAAGACACATTATACGATACAACATATAACAAGTAGCTGTTATAGCTGTTGAGGTCTTACCTATACGAGTTGCACCTGTTAGAACCCATTCATGATATTTATTACCTGCACCAAAAAATGAACGAAGTTCTTTCCGCCAGAAAGGGTATACTGCTTTACCTTGATTGTTGGTTCTACCAAGATAAGTATCAGATTCTATAAAAGTGTTTATATCTACAGGAATTTCTCTATAATCAGCTAACCATACTTTTTCATAGGTTTCTGAATAACCTCTACTACTAAATTCTTCAAGAATTTGTATAAGGTAACCTTGCTCCTCTTCAGTACAACTATCATATATATTCTGTATTCTCTCTAATATATCATCTTCAATTATTACTGTGTTCATTATCCTCAATCATACTAGATTCCGAAGGTATAAAACCTATATTAGGGTTTGATTCAATAAAATTATTGAACGTATCTTTGAGTGAATTGAGAGCGTCTACTGCACCCTTTATCCCAAACAATTTAATACGAATATTTTCAACAACATTAAGATATTCATCAGAACGTTTTGTTAATTCTTCGTGTTCAGCTATAAACTGATTGAGTTGTGTATCGATATTATTTATAATATCTACTTTTGCAATATATTTTGCCGTATCCTTGATTACTTCATGACCGTGATCTTCACATTGACAAGTTTCCATTAATTTTCTCCTTCATTATTATTTAATATTTCAATTTGCGAAAGTATCGCTTGAGCACGTATTCTAATATTATCCCTAGATTGAGAAGATATTATCAATCCTGTACTTTCTTCCGTCTCATCACTAACTGGTGCATCTACTAGATCTACTATATTAAATTCTGATACATTAAGGTAAGGCTGAAGTAATTTATGACTTTCAATCAAATTCTTCTGTAATCTTTCCTGTATATTAAGAAGTGCTATCCATGTTGTTGGATCAGTCGTTGGAGCTGTCCTCACAGTATCTGAAATAGAATCATAAAGTTTATCTTCAAGTTCAGTCATCAATTCGGTATATTGTATTATTCTTGTTAATTGATGGTAGATACGCATAGCAGTAATATTCTGAATAGCTTGACGCATTGTTACAGTATTATCATCAGTTGAAGCCAGTAATGCGGTTCGCATTCTGGCTACATTTTCTCTCTGTTTAGTTACTAAAGGATTCAAATAATTATTTCCGCCGGTACTGACGGTTTCAGAACCTGCCATCCATTTCACCTATCTTTATATCTATGCTAAACCAGTTATTTCAAACAATAAACTAGACAACTCATTAATACTCTCAGATATATCAGGTGTATCTAACAAATCTGGATTATTAGCTATAGTTTCATAAATTTCAGATAATTTATCTACAATTTCCCGTTTAATTCCTTCGTTAGATTCATCATATGCTGATTTTACAACCTTCTTCATAGATTTAACTTCCCTTCAAATCGAACAATATAACACTAAGATTTGCTATTGATTCTTTCGCAACTACATCATCTTTAGCATTTGTACCTAATGAATGTATTGCAGATTGGATATATTCCACTGCTTCACTTCTATTATTTGTTGTAGCTTTGACATTATTAGATGCTCGTTTATTTGCATTAATACTACTTTTACTGATTTTCATTTTCAACCTCCTCCTCAAATTCCCCAAAACCAGTTTCTTCAGACGATTCTTCTTCTACATCTCCCTCAAATCCATCTTCAAGATTATCATCTATAGCTTCTTCCAAAACCTCATCTTCATCTTCAGTTTTCTCTACATCTAAAGGTGTAGGCGTGGGATATTTTATTAATGTAACAAAATCATCTACATCTTTCAAAGCTTCTTCAAAACTATCAAATGCATCTGACAATTCCTCATCTTCAAGAGATGTACTTATAGTTTGTCTCTTAAGTCTACCCAATATAGAATTTAGTTGAATCACATCTGGAAATGCTTTATGTGTTTCAGTTTCTAAATCCACAATCAATGTAACAGCATCTATATCCCAGAGATATTTACGCAATTCTTTATATAAATCAACATATAAATTTCTAAATATCTGAGCACTTATCATCTGTTTAATCCTTATCTATTCCAAAAATAAGTATTACCGAATTTCTCGATAAGTTGATTTAATACATATCTATCATTATCTGGAAAGAAATATGTATTACCATATTCTTGAGTTTTCTCTATCAACCATTCACTAGCGTCATGCCTATCATAAAACTCTCTACCACCTAATTTTAGAACCTCTTCTTCAGGTTCAGGACCACATGCTTCATCCCATGCACGATCCCATTGTTCTTCATCAGAAATATCTATACCCTTATTATTAAAATATTCAATATATTCTTTCTGACACGTAGGTATACTCTCTTCAGGACCATTCCACAAATCTCTTATAGCATCTGCTAAATAACTTGTAGGTAAACTTCTAAGTGTTGCAGTATTAGATCTAATCAATCTTTTCATGATAGCCCCTTTAACAATGTTTCTTCCATACATCTATCAACGAAGGAATAATTGTATCTAAAGCATCATCAATCTCAACCATTCTACCTTCGTCAATTAATCTATGAAATGCAGATACTATATCTTCCAAATAGATTTCAGCACTCTTGATACGATTCTCTAGATCTATTATATCTTGACCACTATAATTACTTTTAACCAGCTTCTTCATAATTTACACTAGCCCTTTCATTGCATTATTCAATAATTTATCTACAAATTTGACATCAGTCCTATATGCAGTAGCCGCAGTTGTTATCTGATTAAATTCGGCTTCCATATTCTGATCTTGTATATCAAATACATACTTCATATAAAATTCATTAAAGGTTATATTTGATAACTGTTGTATAGATTCTTTGATTATTTCTAACATTATGAACCCTTATTCTGTAATGATTCTAATAACTCATCAGTCTCTACTTGATTAGCAATTTCAGGAATAAATGCATCTTGAACAACTACATTAACACCATTACTAAGACCTACTCTAGCTTTAACTATATCTCTATAAGAATTATTTTCCATATCTATAGGAATATCTACTTGAAAACTAACACTAACAGTCTTCTTGAGTTCACTTTGAGCCCTTATCAATCTTTTCATATCTTATCCCTAACTTTCTTATATATTTGATAAAACTCTATGAAGAATTTTAATTCACTCCAATTATCATAATCACTATACCCCAATGTTCTGTTTACTATTATCAATCTCTTAATATACTACTTTATCAACTCTTCATCATATAATATCTCTTTCAAAGATTCCACTACACCATACGCGGAAGCATTGAGATTAGCTTTAGATAAACGATCACGCTCAAGCATGAATCCTCCTGTATATAGAATAGCATTATTAGAATCCATAACATCTATATCTATACACATCTCTTCATCTTCAAATTCAAGATTAATATCAAATTTAAAATTTTGATCTCCTAACATCTGATTCAAATGTCCTTGTAATGCTTGCTCTAATTTACTATATATGTTATTACTTCCTGCTCTTATCAATCTTTTCATTAAATTTTACCTTCAACTTTCTTATATATTTTATAGAATTTTATTGTATCTCCTAATCCTTACCAGTATGATTATTAAGATGCTTCGCTAATTGATATGTAATCACCATGATAAGAACGAGGATTATTACTAACATATATTGATATTTTGACATTTTCAGGTGTTTGATATACAGTATCATATTGAGAATCATTAGATACTAATTCGCATCCGGATGATTGTAATTTATTGAATAAATCTATAGTATTTGGATCTGCATATAATCTGAACGATGATTCTGATGCATTATATTTAAATCCTAAACCTAATAACATAGATTTAATATTAGAATCTAACTTAGTTGTGAATGATTTAGTTCGAGTTAACATACGACCTAATTCTACTATACAGTTATAATCTAAATTATATATCAATTTAATATCACTATCACTTGCATCAGCATGATATGATAGTCCCCATTGTTTACTTCTGTTGAAAGGATAATATGTTTTTGTTATTGGTCGTGCACGCCCGTTTAAATAAAACTTAATATTTATCTCAGGTCTAAGCCTATTATCACTTATATCAACTTTGACAGTAGAATTTTCAACCTGTAATTGAGATTTTAATATATTTTCACAATTATTTTGAATATTCTGAATAGAATTTTCTTGAGACGTCCTTATCAATCTTTTCATATCATATTCTCGACTTTCTATCAATTAATCCCAATTGTAGTCTCCTGCATCAACAACAATCACATCACCAGTTTCAAGATGCTCATATGTGTAGGTTCCTACTCTTCCTCCACCTTGTGTAGATTGATCAGTGCATTCATATCCTTCGGCTTCGAGTTGGTTGAGGTATGAATCACCGTCACTCTCATAACTGTCACCTTCATAAGAATCATCTTCTTTAATATCAATACAATTTGCTTTGTATAACTTCCTAAGTTGACGCTCAAACTTATCTATGGAATCGTAATATGTTCTTAATGAACCTTTATTTACATGATGTATAGATTCTTCACCATTACTTCTTCTGTGAGTGAACGGCATAACATTAGTATCAGAATTTAACTCTTCCCATAGTCTAGTTTCGTCAACAAATAAGCCATTACTCTTAGGAAAATAACATATAGATACTAAATAATTATCTTGAGAGTCAAAATAATCATAGTAAATACGTTCACCTTCTCCCTTATATACTTCTGAATCTCTATCATGTTCTACACGATTTAATGTAACTTCTTTAGATCTACTAGCCCTTATTAACCTCTTCATTAAATTTTACCTTCAATTTTCTTATTTAATATAATAAATCACACTTAGATAATATTTATAATTACATCAATTTGCAAGTTTTACAGCTATTCCGCCTCCACCATATATCACAATATCTACACCATTAGGAGTTGTGTAAATCTTAGACGTTCCTCGACTATATATTTCAGATTGACGGTGTTTTTGTTTGACAACACATCCAACAGATTCAAGTGCATAAAATAAATCATATATATTTGAATCTGAATTCTTTTTCTTTGTATATTCATTATTATTAGGTCTATATACATAACCAAGATCAATTAATATAGATATAACCTCCTTATCTAGTAAGTCTTTTATTGATGATATATCTGTTATTAATTCTTCTGACTCCCTTATCAACCTCTTCATTAAATTTTACCTTCAATTTTCTTATATATTTGATACAACTCTTGTGGGAGTTGATGTATTAAATCAGCTATCCCGCTGTATCATACATATGATGTGTATCTTTATGTTCCATTATGTATGAAGACACTTTGCTGAAATACTCTACACTTAACTTCAAACCTTCAGGAGTTTGTAATATCGTATATTGAGTACGACCCCCACCTCTACAAGGATAATTAACTGCCTTCAGAATTATACACCCTTCAGATACCAATATATCAACAATCTCTTCGAATGATAATATACTAGATGTGAATCTACTTTGACCATAATGCCATTTATGTTTCAACCCATTTTGCTTCAACACTGTTATCAATTCAGGTTCAAGTTGATTCAGCAAAGACTCTTTTCGTGTTCCATCAGCCCTTATCAATCTTTTCATTATATTTTACCTTCAACTTTCTTATATATTTGATACAACTCTATTGGGAGTTGATGTAGCTTCTTAGACCGCTTCACATTGATATCATAATACCATTGTAATACATCTATACTTGTAGTTAATTCATCTAAAGTAGGTATTCTTATTGTTTCTCCACCGGCAAATCTACAAAGATCTATTAGTGATTCATAACCTACTATTGAAAATAATTCTGGCAACCATTCAAATTCTGGTTCATTCTTCAAAGCAGGCATTAAACCTAATAAATAATGAAAATTTAGCTCTTCGGTTATTGGTAATTTTCTAGGCATAATGTTTACACCTTTCTATCTTAAACTTCTTCAATAATATTCATCATATAATTTCTTATATGCAGGTAATTCAAATATCTCAGGATAGCTCTCTTTATTAACATGTATACTTTCAGTCTCAAACCAATTACCACTATCCTTCTTTCGTTGAAGTACACTTAATCTACGACGTCCAAATGATTCCCAACATGAACTACCACTTTCTATATCATACAATTTGAAAGCATACTCATTAACATAATGATAAGTTACTCTAAAACCTAAAAATAATCCACATACATCCGAATAACTCAAATCAATCCAATCTAAAGATAAATCACTATGATTTATCTCTCTACCAATAGATCCAACTATTTCTGCATCACTAAAAGGTAGATTCACTTGACTTCTAAGATCATTCAATAGATCCTTAACAACTGCTACCATCATAGGACTTTGCTTAGGATTAACTCGCAATTCAGCCGGCTTATCTGGTTTACCTAACCCTATAGATTGAAAGTATTCTTCAAATAAAGGTACAAAATCATTCTTAAATGTTTGACTTGACACAAACTCATTTTCTGAGAATTGACTGTTATTTCCCCAAGATCCAAAATAATTACCATTTATTTCAATTGCATTATAACCATTATAATCACCAAGAATAGCAAGAACTACACGGCCCTCAAATGAATCGGACTCAAAAGTTATACATATAGTATCTTCACCATAGAAATCATACTTGAAACTATTAATAGTTACACTCGTACCGAATTGCTCTTTTAATAATTTACTTGTAGATGACCTTAATTTACTTTTATATTTAGTTCTTTCGTGTTTTTCCAGTTTATAATCAGTCGCCCTTATCAACCTCTTCATTAAATTTTACCTTCAATTTTCTTATATATTTGATACAACTCTTGTGGGAGTTGATGTACTAATATGATAACTCATTATAAACTATAAATTATCTTCACAACAACTTCCATGATTACTATCTATAACGCATAACACCTTTAGTAGGCATACCGCTACGAGTATTTGGGTCATTATATTTAGCCATACGGTTTTTATGTGTAAATGCTTCAAGATCTGGATACTTGTTATTTATGAAATCTACAGCTTCGTCTAATAGATGAAGATCATCTGAATTGTCAACAGTTATAGAATAAGTAGTACCACCATCATTTCTAGATACATGAAGACTTGTACCTTTAAATTCATTATTAACAGTATTAGCAACTTTACTAAGAATAGCCCCCACAGGAGTTTTATTAGCCCTTATCAATCTTTTCATAATTCCCGTCCTTTAATATCTACTTATCTCCGAATCCCAAGGACCCCAATGTTCATATTTTACAATAGCTTTAAGAGCTTCTCTATAAGTGTATTCTTTAGAAATCTCAATTTCACCAATACTGTAATACAAACCAACGGGAAATTCTTTTTCAGATCCTTTGAGTGTATTATCAATTACAATATCTCTACTATCATCTATAACGAAAGCATGACTGTATTTAACACCTTCTATAGGGCCTTGACCAGTTACTACTGCGTGAACAAGTATATACTTCTTAGGATCTTTCTGCATTGTTTCAAATGCTACTTTGAAACAATTTCCACCTTGGTTTTCTAAAGGTATATCTTCGCGAGTACGAGCAAGAATTTTCATAATTTACCTAACCATCTAGAATTACTTATCTATAGTCCAATCAAAATCATTGATGAATACATCAATAGCTTTCTGAATATCCTTCACATTGACATCATGCTCTATTTCATATAAAAATTCTTCAAATTCACGTAATTTGTCCCAAAGTATTATTTCATCTGCCTTGCTAGCCAATACATTCAAACCAGATGTTACTATATCTCTAGACCCTTCCCTAACATTAGATCTTATTATCTTCTTCATAATTTATCTCCCTATCCTAATATAATTTCATTAAATGTTTGCATAGCTGCTATCAATGCTTCTTCTAATATAGCATCATCAACATAACCAGATAACAATTTACGTAATTCAGAATCAGGGTCCATAACTTGAGTATTGAATTCATCTACTAAATCTGTTATATTCTGATCTAATTCTTCATCAATATCAGACTTAACTAATTTCTTCATCCTTTACTCCTTCACAATACGATCTTCCGGATTACCAATAGGTTCTATATCTTTTTCTTCTATAGGTTCAACTAATTGTTCTGAATTGACTAAATCAATATCAAATACAATCGCATTATCAGTTCGAGCTAACCTGTTAAAATTCAAATAACTATAACTTGCAGCATTCAATACCTCAATTACCATAGACATCACATTGTTAAGATTAACTTTATCATTATAATATATCCAGAGTTCACATTCCTTAGTAGCAACTCGTTCTACTCCTGCGGTATCTTCTCTCATATTCAAAGTTGACTTTATTTGACCTGGAAGTTGAGCAGGATCATAACAAGCTGCAATAGCTTGACCTTTAATCTTTGTACCAGAGTCTACATCATCACCATCATCTATATCAGGAGCCTCAGATTCATCTTCAAAAGACACATCACCAGAAGATTCCGAATCATCAAACCCCTCCTCAATATCACCATCAGGAGATGCTGTGAAGAATTCACCGCCACCTCCACCAGAGAATGATCCACCCCCACCAGAAAATGATCCTCCGCCTCCTCCAGATCCTCCGGAACTACCTCCTTTTGAGGGCTCTCCACCTTCTGGATTAGCTGTATCAAGATTAGTATCCTTATCAATCTCATTTTCTAATAATTCTTTTGAATCATCATCTAAATATTCAGTCAATTGTTGAACTAACTCAACATTAACAGGACTATTTAGAGCTGCCCTAATCTTAACTTTACGTGGACTAGCTTTATATAATTTAGATGAAAATATAGCTTGAATAGACACGCTACTACCTCTTTTCTTATATATGATTTCGTATATTTATACGAATGAAATCAAATTATGCTCGCTGCGATATGGTGCACACAAACACTTCGTATATTTATACGATTTTTTCGTATATTTATACGATTTAAAGTTCATACTCTACAATCTCCCTTCCCAACGCTGACCATCATCCATATTTAAAAATTCTCGTTCAACCTCAGGATTCAAATTCTTACGATTTTTAAATAGATAACTCTTACTAGGATTATCATTCTGCATATTATATGTAAAATATAACGAAATTATATCATGTTTCTTGATATGTACAAAAGAGAATTTATAGCTATGAAATCCTTCTTCCTTATTAAGTAGATCTGTACGAACCTTCAACCAAGGTCGAAGATTCTCCCTTTCAATAAAATATGAAAAATTCTGAACTTCTTCACGTTTACTCAATAACTCCTCAACTGTGAATAAAACATATTGCGATGCAATATCTTCAGGTATTCTTAACCATATAGAATACCCGAGTTGTCTTACATTTATTAATTTCACATTTTCTGTTGTACTAGTATATGAATGCAAATCATAAATTATATCTGAAGGCATAATATCACTTCCAACTGAAATTCCAAACAGTATCAACAGGTCTATTCCCAATCTTCACATTTGTAACTGTGTAACCTTTAGCTTCAACCGCTTTCTGTAAATGTTCAGGTAATGTACCAGTCCATGTAGTAGTCAATTCTCCTGTATTAGCAGCAAAATTACATGCTCTTGCAATAGCTTCTAATATAAGTCTATCAGAAGCTCCTGATGCCGCTGTCCTAAGTTCTGACGCTGATTTTAACTCATTTATCTCTTCTTTCGGTACCATGATATCACCTCATATAATCAGATTGATCTTTACACTATTATTAAAGGTTTAATACTTTCAAGAATCTTCATCTGCTACTTCAATTATCTATAATAGATATCTATCCATAATCTCTATACCTATCACTTAGATCAAGGACCTATCGCATATTTGTTTATAGTTGATATACAAAGACCTAGACCAGTATACATATTATAGATCTAAATGTATTTCTGGTCCAGATCAATTTGTTTGTATTCTAGAATAACTTCTTAGATCTAGGGTGAGTTATCACATTTAGATCAGTTATATGATCAAATTGCCTTTGCCAATAATATATATTTACTGCCATTCTACAATAAGAAGAGCCTTCTACATCATTCATAGTTAGATTCAAGCTGTGCAGATATGTTTCAACTTCTTTATACATATCAGATCCACCTTTATATGGAAGTGTTTTTAGTGTTGTCGAAGATTCATCTTCACTATTAGCTGTATCAGATTCAGGACCTTTAGGTCTTTGTATATTTGATACAATCACAGGTTGATATATTGAGGGAATATATATCTTACCATATATTCCAATCTGTAAATGTGTTGTACTATCTGCTGAATAGGGCTGAACTGCATTTACTACATATTTGTTTGTACTACCAAATAGATGTGTTTTACACTTGGGATTACTAGAATGTTGAACAATATCTATTGCTTGAATTATAAATTCATTCTTCATCTTTTCTGAAGAGTCATTCTGACCAGATATTCCTACTACACCTAATCCCTTACCATCTTTATCTCTCCATTCTAGTGCTCTAACAAGATTAGATATATCTTCACCTTGATGGAATACATATATCAATTTTTCAGGAGACTTCATATGATCATACATTTGTAAGAAATTTGCCCAACTTCTTTCAGCTGAATATATATAATGTTCAGGAGTTTTTGGTTTGCGATATTCACCAGGAATTTCATCAAATTGAGCAGCAAGATGAACATAATCATCAATCTCATTTAAATAATGAACATATTCTTCAATATTCTCTTCAACTTTACCTGTATGAACTGAAAATGCTCCACTATCTATGAATAAAGGTTCAACATCACCACTATCTATGAAGGGTTTTACCTTATCAATAGATGAACGTTCATATTGAGTATGTAATAGAGTTAAAGGTCTATAATCGGGCATTTTCTTCAATGTTTCATATGCTCTAAAAGTTGACGCACCACTAAAATATAATTTCATACCAATCCTCCTTTGATAAATATTCTCTGCATTGGACAACATGGATGATAAAATTTAGATCTTTGAATTATTAAATCTGTAACATCTAAGGAAGGATCAACTCCACAAGTAAACATTTCAGCAAAATCTACAGAATCAGTTCTCACATACTCACATTCACAACAATTATCATATATTTCTATTTTTGTAGATATTATCATATACTAACTCCTTTAAATTCAAATAAGAATTTAGTTAGAATAACATAATCTGCAATTCGTTTCTGTTCTAAAGATCTTATACAATTAATTCCTGAATATAATAATTTGGGTTGTTTATACATAATATAACGAATTGTTAAATTAATAGGTGTATCTCCAAGATTTTCAGGATATTTCTGTAAAGACCACAATGTATCTGAAATACATTTTGATTTGAGGCACAGTTCCGGCAATTCTTCAATATACTGTATCTGAGTAGAATTCATAGCTAAAACTGTATTAACATCTTCAAATGTTTGAACACAATTCCAGATATCTCGATTATTGTACAATCTATATTCCTCAGGATATGTATCTTCTGCATATAAAACTAAATCACCTTTTGTTGGAATATTAACTCCTACTACATAACTTCTACTTATAATAGTTTCTTGTATTAATTTTAAATTTCTAGCAGTTACAACAATGTATACATTATGAGCAGGTTCTTCTAGAAATTTCAATAATGCTGAAGATGCTGCAAATACACCTGTATCTAAATTTTCTATACACAAAACAACATTAGAATTTATTTGAGAACACTCTTCAATCACATCTCTTATCTCAGTCACTTTAGGGTGGATTAAATAAAAGTCTGACACATCTAAAATATCTGCATACCTCTTTGCTAGATAAGATTTACCTGAACCTGAAGATCCATATATAATTAAACTATGGATATTAGAATCCTTGCAACTCTCTAGTTTTTCAATTACCTCTTGTTGACATTTTAGATCCATACAATACCTACAGAGTATCTACATCTACTCGTTCATATTCTAATTTTTCACCACACAAAGGACAGAAATTGATAGGAAAAGATGCAACCTTAGTCCAAACTATAACTTCTAACCAACCTTCAAACATTGACATTTGACCTTCATTACGCTGAGAATGATGTTTGGTTGTGTAACTAGTACAAAATTTACACATCTAAATATTTACACTCCTGCCAATTACTATCAGGTGCATGTATACAAGATTCAGCTATACAGAAATTATTCTTACGACCGAACAATTTACAATCAGGATGATTAGGCCATAAATAATCAAGTAATGCATTGCCTACACCATTAAATCTACCTACAATTCGTGATATATCTGGGCCATAGAATGAAGGTATGCCCTCTTCTGCATAATCACGTATTTGTATAGGTACATCATCACGTTCTTTATAGATTTCCATTGTTGGAGGAGATATCCCTGTATTAAATACTACATATACAACTTCTTTACCATTTGTAACATGTTTAATATCTAAACTCATCATAATTCTCCTTACTATAATTTAACTAAACCTGCAAACCAAGCCATTCCAGCACTACCGTCATCGCATCTATGAGGTATCTGCATAGGTGCTTGATGAAGATAAGTATTACCAGCAAATAATTGATTCTTAATAATCTTACCTAAAAACACAGGTAATTCACTTTCCGGAACATCTAGTTCTCTACCAAGACGTATTTTCTTATCACATAATAAGCATCTATATACAACATCATACATATTACAATCCCCAATCCATTAATTCTAATATAGGTATAGGGTTATATTGGAGAATACCTAATACATAAACCAATCTAGCATACGTATCTGTTGTTATACTTCTTAAATCTTCTATTGTTTGATAAATAATCATATACATGTTGTATATATCTTGTTTAGTCCAAACATTTAAATAAGGTTTCAACGGAGATTCTATATAATTTTTAACTTTGAGTTTATCTAATTCAACTAAAGTATTTAACATCATATATAATATGAAATCTAAATCTCCAGGATAATCATCAATCACTTGAATTAAATAGTGAAAATTTCGAGATGCAAATCCAATTTTAATATTATCTTCTAACGATTCATTTGAACAATAAAATAAAGATGCTATCTGAGAATCGTCATATATAGATAAATCAGATTTAGGTATCATATTAAATAAACTCGACAATATTTGAGCGCCTTTATAATCTATCCTAGATTTAATTGCGAGATTAACTAGGTTCTTATCCAGATCAGGATAATCATTAACGAGATACTTAATTAGATAATGCGATGCAACCAGATTAAAGGATATTGTATAATCAGGTAGAAATTTATCACACTTTGTTAGAGATTTAGTATCTTGATAAATAATAACTACTGTTCCTATTATATTTAACTTATTAATATCACTTGCAGTTCTATCCTTTAATGAATTTAAGAATTCATCATCATAACGTATTATATATAATTGAGGTTTCAAGGGAATAATACTCTTAACCTGCATTAAATCGCGCACGTCTTTAAAATTACTGTATTCTGTATACACACCATTGTAATGGCTCTTTATAGCAGTTAGATATCTATCCTTCACACCATATTCTAGACCACAGAAAACATAGAATTTACCTGGATTATTATTTAAAATCTGTTGTCCAGCCGTTTGAATTGTTAACATGAAAATTCCTCGAATATTGATCCTTCACGTTTCAATCGCTTCCACCAAATTATCAAAACATTTTCAAGTTTATCTGTCGATTTAAGAAATTCTTCAACCAATTCTATATCCTCAGGAGTGTTTAACTTTCGTTTTCTACACAATATACAACTTCGTGTACCTGCTTCAATACCATTAACAGTAAATTTGTAAACTACATAATATTGATGTCTATGTCGCTTAATCATATCTCGCCTTCTATCATTTTTCTGAATATTTCTAATCTAAGTATTATAATTTGACCTAAATCAGACCATTTAGTGAATATATATCCATCAAATTCATCTTTCATCTTACCTACAATATGTATATTAGTTCTTGAAGGTTCAAATATCATATGAAATTTGAATGACATATACACCCAATCAGGTACATGTTTAAATGAAATTAATACGTAAGTTCCCTTAACTGTTTGAGTACCATCATCGCAGATTAGAATAGGTTTCTTAAACTTTGACATAGCTTCGTTAAAAATTTTCAAGTAATCCGAAAGATAAAAACTAATTTTATCTACTTTCTTAATATGAGTTTTACACTCTCCTAACCATTCACTGCTCACCACATCACCTTTATGAAAATCTCTAGCACCAGATGCTACTACAGTTTTCCAACCTAGGTAATCAGCTACCATATTTTCCTGTTGTGTACTTATAGATTTCTTCATATACCTGAATCCTCTACAAACGTATAACCTTTAACAGATACATTATATATTACAGATTGTGATACATCTCCAGAAGCTAAATTCAAATCTCGTTCAGCATCAATTCTACTAACATATCTACCACCTGTTTCTACACATATAACAGGTTTTCTTCTAACTATAGGACCATTACTCAAACCTATAAGTATATTATCTTTACAAGCATCATAAGAACCTAATTTCCAATGAAGCTTTATATGCTCTGAATGTGTTAACCAATCTAAATTAGTATAATGATTATTATGTGTATTTAAATCTTTATGGTGAGGTATAGGTTTATTATTAGGATTAGATACAAAATATTCAGCAACAAGTCTGTGAATGAATACTAATTTACATATATTATTATTCCATAAAGAAACATATAGATAATCCTTACCTTCTAGCTTTCTTATACATCCTTTAACTTTGCGATTTCTATAAGAACCAATTCTATCAATACTCTTTACTCTACCAAAATTTGACACCTTGTATATTCCTTCATACCCCTTTATATCTTTCCAAATTTCGATCAATTTGAATCCTCTGCAATATCCGCTTCACCAGGTTTTCCATTAATATCTTCCAAAATAAATGATTGTAATTTCTTATAATATTCAGGAGTATCTTGTAAAAATTGATACACCTTTGCTAAACCATTCATCTTAACTGTTTGATTCTTATCATTCACAAGTATCTCACCAGTTAATGGGTCAGTAATTGTGAACCAACCTCCTTGTTTTTTGATCACACCATACCTATTCACAGCTAATTGAGTGTAATCGAACAAAGGTACAATACCCTTATCACACATCAGATAATAGGTTGCCTCTTTCCTGTTCCAAGGAGCTGTTTTTTGCTTCAATATTTTTGCATTTATCTTATATCCAGAAGGATTATCAGTTTTCATCGGAAGATCATTACCAAGAAAATCAACAGGATAACCTACTCTGAAAAATATACGTAAAGAGGAATAATACTTGAGAGCTCTACCTCCGGGTGTTTTAATTTCATAAGGATTATCTTGATTATCTCTAGTTTGATTTATCATTAAAAGTGTTGTATTATATCGAGTTAATTGAGGTACAATTTTACGAGTGAATATAGTTAATAAACCAGCTAATGCTGCAACAGTTCTTTCACCATATTTCTTTTCTAACTCAGCTCTAGGTACTAACGATGGTACAGAATCTAATACAATTAATCCAACTTCTCCTGTATTTATAATTTCTTCTACAGTTTGTAATACATCCTCAGCAACAACATCAGGAGGTTGCATTATCTGAAATCCCTTATTATTAGCATCTATACCTAATGTTTCAGACCAGGGACCATCAAATGCATTCTCTAAATCCATATACAGAACATTTCTGGGACCTTGTTCCAATAAATCTTCAAGTTCTGCTTCAGCTTTTCTATTATTCTTAGCTATCTTTTCTCTAACGATATTAACTTTATCATCAAATTCTTTCTTGAATATTATAGCAGCATTTTTACAAATATCTACAGCCGTTGTCGACTTGCCGCCCCCCGGGTCCCCCATAAATTCTGATATTCTATTCCTAGGTATGCCGCCGTATGTAGCCCAATTCATCAGAGGAGAACTAAAAGGAATCTTTGGACCCCTTTCAGCTCTTGCACCATCCATTAACCCCTCCGAATTCCATTCTTTCTTTTTTCTCTCTATAATCTCAGCATAACTTGACACTAAAATCCTCCTAATCAGTTACTACATAATCCGGCAACATAGTTTCATCTACCTCTGATACAGGATTAGAACGAATTCCAGCTAATCTTGAATCATGAATCTTCTTAGCACCCATTATAAGTTCTCTACAGAAACTAATCTCACTAGTTACTCTATCAATAATACTTGAATACGCAGTGATAAGTAATTTATACTCTATCATCTTATCAGTAGCATCTTGTTTTCTATCTGTAACAGTTGATTTGAGTGAATTCCTTATTAATTCTAACTCACGTTGACGATTTTTAAGTTTAACTACTTCTTGACTTATTTTAAACTTATTTAAAGCTTCAGCTATACCGAATAATTGAATAGGTAAATCTATCAATATCCGAGCTAATTCTTCATCTGTTATAGATTTTTCTTTAGATTTTAACCGCTTAAATAACACACGATAATCAACGAAGAATTCATCAAATTGATCTAAATAGATTTCGTTGCACCAACTAGTTACAGAATCAATATCAACTTTAAATTCTTCGTTCAATTCATTTAAATCAATCATATAATCACCACATTTTAAAACTAAGTTTTCTTAAATTTATGACTTTCTATTATTGTATCGATATTATAATCTGCAAGTTGTTGATATCGACCTTTTACAATAGATAATTCCTGCTTAAGACGATCAACTTCATTTGCATATCTACAAGCAACTTTCATCCACTCATCAAGATCCGCACGTAACTTCTCAACCTCTGAGACAAATTCTTGAACAGTTACATCTTTACCAATTGAAGATGCTACCCATCTATTGAAATTATCCCAGGACATATCCTCCTCTAATTTACAACCTTCTAGCAACTCAGCAATTCTATCCACGTTTACGCCCTTCTTAGCCATTGCACAATTCTCCTTATTGTTTTTATTAATTTAGGTCATCAGGTGATGACTTGATTGATAATATATTGTGCTTTATAAGTTCAGATCTTGCATCTTCAAGTTGTGTACGTAAATTTTCATTCTCTGAATGTAATTGATTTATATAATCCTTCAATGCTCTCCATGTGTTATCCCCCATATCTAAAGGACGATATAAAGAAGTACCTATATTAGTTTCTATATAATCTTGTAGTCGCCTTACAGCTTCGGAGATATTATCCATACCACATATACCTTCCATATTACATCTACCATATACTATAACGAAATTTTTACTTATTATTGATGCTACACAAATATGTTAGCGCCAATTCTTGTTGATATGTAGTATATTTTAATTCTGAATTCAATTTGATAAGTTTATTTGCGAGTCTAAGACACAATATAGAATGAGATTCATTATATTTTTGAATCTTTTCTAGATAATGAGAGGGTATCATAGTTGCTGATATATCTTTCATAAATATGAATTTAACAATATTGATTACAAATTGATGAAATTTTTCAAACCAGTTGACAAAATTAACACCAGAATTATACACTCTATGTATTATCTCAGTTATTTGAACATTATTCTTTTTCGCTATTGCCATCAATAATAAGAAATAGTCATCATAATTAGGGAGATTTAAAGCTTGAGTTATATTCTCCATACTGATCTTATTGCTGAATGCTAAACACTTATCACAATCAGTTAAAGCTGCACGAAGTCCTCCGTTAGCTAATTTAGCTATAAACATAACTGCATCGTATTTATATTCAAGTTTTCGACCTTCAGCAATTTCAGAGTTGAATACATGAATCAATCTATCATATATTCCTTGTGTACTTATCTTAGATAATTGAAATGTTTGAACTCTGGATATTATGGTTGCAGGTATCTTCTCTGGATTCGTCGTACAGAATACAAAAATACTCTTAGCAGGTTGTTCCTCCAAAACTTTCAAAAATGAGGACCATCCCGCAGGAGATACACAGTGGGCTTCGTCAACAATGAATATCTTATAATCACCTATAACAGGATAAGATTGTGCTTGTATTACTAAATCTCTTACATCTTCAACACCACCATGAGATGCAGCATCAATTTCAATAGCATAGTCTTCTCCACCATTCAATTGTCTACCTATGATTCGCGCCAAAGTTGTTTTGCCGCAACCTGCTGAACCTAAGAATAAAAAATTTCTATTGTATAGTTCATTATTACATATATTTTCCAATATTGTAACTATTAAATTCTGTTCAACCATATCAGAAAAATGAGTAGGTCTATATTTAACTGCGAGCGATTTATTCACTAAACTTTCCACCGCCTTCATATATTATAACGAATCTAGAATCTATACTTTATTCAAATAAGCTGCTACTGATTCTAACGTATCAAACACCCTTGCACCATTATTCTTCACCATCTTTTCAACAGATTTTAACGAACGTAATTGACTCTCTGAAAAAGATAATCCATGATATCCGGGCATTACACATAATAATGTTTTATCTGGAGATTTATTGCTACCATCTACTACTTGAGCTATAGAATACACACCGGTCATTTCAGGAGTTATAACATATAATAGATAATCACATAATTGTTGTTGTCTAATCTCTTCTTCCTGACATCTTTCTGTCCAGTTGTCCACTATAGGATTATAGTAATCAATATCAATCATATCAATTAATTCATCACGCCATCTACTTTGATTACAAGTACCACCTAAATAAACTTTCTTCATTGTTAACTCCTATCCATACTTTTTACACTTACTTTTATAATAACAATAATCACATTCAGAATCACCTTTAGGTAATCTTGAAGGTGCAAGATTCTGCTCTTTCATCAACAATATTCGATTTACTTTATCTAGTATATTCTGCTTATCTTTATCTGATACGGCTACTTCATAACACTTAGTATTACCAAAGGTTCTATCTATATAAAGAAATAATACATCACTAAGATTTAACAATGTAGCATAACATTGAACTTGATCTATATGATCTCCTCTAGGATCTGACATATTTTCAAAGGCTGAATATTCTATTGTCTTTATTTCCAATAGAAAAAATTTATCTTTCCAACGTATAATACCATCACACGAAAATCTAAACGGAGGATCTTCTACTTCAACCCTACATTCAAATAAATTTCGTTCAAGCTTATACTTCCAAGGAGGTGGAAATTCTTTAAAATAATCCTCCGGATCTATCCAATCAACTTTCAATGACTCTACAAGATTTCTTTGAACGATCTCATGACATATAGTACCTATATCAGCTTTGAATTGATTGACTGGATCAGGATTAATCACTATATCAGGCTCAACTCCACGAACCTTGAACCAGCATCTACGATCACATCTAAAACTTGATGGTGATAATAATCTAGATGGTTTAGTTTCACCTTCACGCACTATTCTATCTATCACAGTTTTCTGATAAAAATTCAGAAATTCACTACTAGCCGCAGAATTGAATCTTGCTAAATTATATGTAGATTGACGAAATGCCATCAATTACCTCCGCTCACTATTCTTGAATACCTGCTAAAATGACAGACACACTCTCATCTTTGAAGATTAACGCATTCACCACATCTTCTTGGAATGTAGGATATATATTAATATTCTCTCCTTCTAAATTAGATATAACATCTATAATAATCTTAAGTTTGAATATAAGTTCCCAATTTAACGATTTACCGATTAATTTACCTTCAATTTGACCATCGACATTATCTGATAATAGCTTCAATTTACCTTTCGCACATGTCCATTTTATAGACGGTACATCACCTTCAGACAATATATTGGTTTGAGATAACAATACTTTGATTTTAGCTAATGGTATAGTTATTCCATCTGCCCCTACATTATCAAATATATCCATTATTATATCTGAATTATAACTACCTAATGCTAAATCAGATTCATACCTAGGTTTCAACTCAGATGTGAATTTGAAAGCATCATTTACATCAACTATCACAAAAGATTCACCTACATGATAGATCTTACTTTTAGAATCAACACTTAAGATGATATTCATGATATTGGTAGAAAGTAAACAATTTGAAGGCAAACCACCCTTTTTTGATAGTGTGAACAAACTGTGAATGTAATCTCCTGTGATTATCTTATCACTGCCATTATATATGTATGTATACACTAATCTAACAAAGTTATCTGATAATGCATACAATTGTTTATCTTTAACAAGTTTCCAAATATCACTATTTAGATCACACTCTTCACCCACAGGTTCTACGGGAGATTTTAATTGCATATCAGTAGCAGCTACAAGATTAGCTACATTAAATGTTGATCTACCTGAATATACTGTGATGTAATCTGTTTTAAATTCAATAGATACAGTAGTAGAATCAAAAGTATCTATAAGCTGTTTAAACAATACAGCATCCACAAATGCTATTGAGTCAGAGGTAACAACACCTTCAATCTGACCTTTCATAATAGCTTCAGATATAACCGAATCTGCTTCTGAATTGAATTTCAATTGATTTTCTTTATCAACTGAAATCTGTAATACTGTACTTCTAGCATAGAATTTCGAGATATTGTTTGACACTACTACTAGATCTAGTACACTCTGCAAAGGGGTGGTATTAATTGTGAAACGCATAATTCTTTATTCTCCTTATTTATTTGTAGTTCCTAGATGAACGTTGTTCCAAATATGTTCTATGAAATTACCAGTTGAAATACGATGTTGCATAATATAATTATTCACATGATTTATACATTCTTCATCCCATATCCCATCTAATTTGACATCATAACCTATCTCGAATAGACAATATTGAACCCATAGAATTTCTTCAGATGTTAGATTATTTAATGAATTAGGTTTAGGATAAGGACAAGGAAAATCTTGCCCATACCAACGGTAACTAATTGTAACATCACATTTACTTGGAAATGGTAAGAACTCAGATGCCTTCAACATCAAACCGCTCAATAATTCTACACCACGTTCATAATTTTCAATAGGTACTTCTGCTATTAATTCATCATGGACAGGTATCAGTAATCTTGCCCTAATATCTTTCCATTCTTGATTGTTAAATACCTCTAACATAGCAAGTTTTAACTGATCAGCAGCACTGCCCTGGATAATCGAATTTACGCAGCGCCTTGATGCTTCTGTAATTCTTTTACGATTATTTATAACTCTTATCTTTTCTGTTTCACTAAGTTCTTTTGTACGTTTAACAATTTGACCAAAATATCTCAAACCTGAAAACTCTTCTCTGAGAGATTCTATAACCCTATCTGGTATCTCATTTATATTAGATAATGTATCTATATCCATGGGATCAATATCCGGATTGATGTACCCGGACATAGCTCTAAATTCAAATTCAGGTAATTGCATTTCAGGTATGTGTCTACGTCTACCTAATATAGTTTGTACATAACCAAACTTTCTTGCATGATTTTGTGCATTCAACATGAACGACCGCAATGCAGGACAAGCAAACATAACTGCATCAAATACAGCTTGTCCTTTAGCTAACATTTCTTCATTAGTCAAAGATTTATCTTCACCATATAATTGCTCTGCAATAGTTTGAACACTACGTCCATAAGTCGCTCCCAGGAGCACTGTCTTTATACTATCTCTACGATTCTTACCCTCTGAATTAATTGAACCGTCCGGCATATGTTCGATTGCTTCTTCATAAGGAACCCCAAAAGCTATAGCACCTATAGAACCATAAATATCTTTACCATCTTTGAATGCTTGTATCATCTTCTCATCATTAGAACAATAAGCAGTAAGCCGAGGTTCTTGTGCGGAGAAGTCCCCCGATAATAAAACATATCCTGGAGAAGCTCTAAACATCAATCTAATATCTTTATTTCTTGAAGGTATATTTTGCATATTGGGACTCTGAGAATTATGTACACATAATTCACTAGCTATAAAATTATGTGTACCTTCAATCTCTAAATCATATACATTCAAAGGTTCTTCAAGATACTCGATAGAAATTACTTTATGATTATCTAATAACTCATATTTATCACAAGCAGATTTAAACTTATCTGCACTAACTCCAAAATAACTACCACCTAATGCAAGATTACCCTCACATAACTCTAAAGCATAGACAACATGAGTTTTATTAAATTGGAGTCTAGCTAATTTATGATATGTTCCATGTCTGTTCTTTATATGATTACGCTTTGAATATGAAGCTGTATATTCTTGAATATAATTCACCCTATAATTTTGCAACCACCCTATAATTGTTCCCCAATCATGTGGTACTTTCCATAATTCCCAATTAACATCCTCACACATTTTAATGAGTTCATCCCTACTATAACCACATCTACCTATATGATGTTTATTTCTAGGCAGACCATCAGATAAATGTAAATTTGTATGAACTCCAGGTGTACATAGTACCAAATTAGTTGGATCGTTATCTAATCGATCACCATCTTCATGATGAACATTCATACTCAGATTATCAGGTTTAAGATACTCTCGTTTTATCCATGCATGCTCTTCCTCATCTCCTTGTCCATTATATGCAGAGAGTCTAACACTATTCTTACAATCAGCTCTATGCACATGAAGTATTCTATGTTGAGGTGTAAGATCTTTAGCCATCACCCAACCTATTGTAGTTTTTATAAAATGATCGGGAGTACATATAAGCTCACCTGAAGTAGATTTAGGATTATATTTAGATACCCATTTCAATTTTACACAATCGCGTATTCCAGTCATCCAACTAGTTTTAACTTTAGCAAGTGTAAGTTTATTATCTGAAGTATAAGTATACACATAACTGCCTGATTTAACATCTTGTATAGGTACATCCCCTCCGGGCATAGATATCATCATACCTTCACCAATACAACTCATCCTGCCAGTGCTGGCGCCGACCGAATTAAATTGACAATGAATTCTACCATCTTTCCAAACTTCTTTAGGTAGTTTGTTAACAAAAGTATTAATCAGAGTATTAAGACTTCTACATCTCAAAATTTGATTAGTTATAGGTAATTTGAATGCGTTGAGTATTTCTTTATCTGTAGATCTTGTTTTACCTGCATCTAACTTCAACATATCATATACTAAATATGAAACATGTTTAGGAGAATCTGGATTAAAATCAGAAGGATTATACCAAGGTTTCTTAGACTTTGTCATATATTTAGGGTTACTTGATAACTCTCCAACCATATATTGCAGTTTAGCTAATTCTTCTGCATATATAGGTTCATACCTTCTATTAAGTTGGGTTGAAACAAATTTATCTATATATATTCCTAACCTATGAAATTCTTGACATACAGCAACAAGAGGAAATTCAATATTCCAAATCAGATCAGCAATCTGTTGTAGATTATTTTTAATACATTTAGGATTATCTTTTGTAATATAAGGCAATTGCCACATGAATAATTCATATGTTATCTTAGCATCATTAGCAGCATACAATTTAGCTACTTCAGGTTCACAGAAAGGAAATAAAGACGGAGTGAAAAAATCACTAAACCTACCTGCATCACCTTCACCCTTTAAAACATATTTGTGATATAATTCCTTCAAACCGTTGCGTTTTTCATTCTCCTTCAAGCATCTCCACGCAAGTATTACATCATAATGAAATGCCGGAATCAAATCTACACCTATACTATTATAAATCATAGCAAGGTCAAAATCGGCATTAGCAAATATCAATTTAACTTTACTATCAACGAGTTTATTCAAATAAGGAGCAATTTGTTCATATGTCATCTGATTCTTACGCGGTTCATTGAATATAGGTAACATGTGTTTACAAGGTATATAACACTCTTTACCACCTGGATAATACAATGATATACCTACAATAGAATCTCTACGTCTATCTAATCCAGTTGTTTCTGTATCTATACCGCAATATCCTACTTCAATAACCTTATCAACATAATTCAGAAGTTCTATCTCATCTGTAATCAAGATAGCTTCTGAATTTTGAAAATATTCAATTACTTTAGCTGACATCACATTTAAATCATTTTTAATACTCTTAGAATTCACAGAAATCTTAGGCTCAATTAGTTGTTCAGATTTTACCGCTTGAGCATTTATAATAGATTCCTGTTTTGGGGTGAATAGGGACAAATTTTACTACCTCCTGCTAAAATTCAGGAGTATCACCTATTTCATCTCCCTCCAAATCACTAACAAAATCAGGAGGAGGTACTATGGGTGTAGATGTATCAACAGATGACACCCTAGGTGTTACTGCATAATCTACCATTGCACTGGTAGAACTTGTACCTGAACTTGAATTAGAATTAGATAACCACCGCTGCATTGTAATTGCATCAACTTCTCTACATATGTATTCGTAAAAATCAGGTGTGTCATTTTCGTCTAATTTGATTTCAAACTCTTCGAAGATTTTTTCATAAGATTTAACAACATTGTTACCTACAGCAACAAAAGTATAATAAGTTTCCATACTACCTGGTGCACCGTGTCGTGTAAGTCTAAAAACATATTCAGAAGGATTAGGGAATTTAGTGAATACTTCGTTCTGAAGTTGATTCTCAAATTTCACTGATCTATCAAAGAACATTATCTCTTTCGATTCTATACTATAGATAGGAATAAATAATTTAGGTTGAATCCTAATACCTTTCTGACCTCCAGGTGTGATATGGTTACATGCAGGACAACCTTGACCTAAACAATGAACATAACCAGAATATTCATCTGATTTGATATAATGTACATCTGCAAGAAGTACATCACTTTGAGATTGATATAACAAAATCAGATCAACAAAATCTTGATCATTAGGTAGTACTAGCATAGCACCATATTTATCTTTTCTATATTCCTCAGATTTCTTAAAAGCCATTATATTGTCCTCCTAGTTAGATTTTTTACTTCCTTATATACTATAATGAAATATTTAATGAATTTCTTACAGCCCTACGTACAATACCTCTAGACGACACAAATTGAGCACCTAGAATATGAGCTTTCCGTTTCATCACATTTGTTGTTGCATCATAATGTGGAATTCGCTTATCTTGATACCATTCTCGTTTCAAGCCCATTGATGATGCAAAGCTATGTAATTCTTCTATAGACCTATCAGATACTATATGCCCCACACCATCAATAAGAATCATATCTAAATCTCTTCTTCCCAACCAGGTTCTTTATACCAAGCATAAACGGATTCACCTCTAAGTTGATCAATGAATTCATAAGCCGCTTTCTGTGTGGTAAAATAATTCAACCTTACCATACCTTCCAATTTTCTGTGCCTACCTATAGTGGTTACCTCAATATCATTCTCTTTCCATTCTACATACCAGCGGAGTCCTTCGATCTCTGTGTCCCATGTTTTACGATTATAAGTTTTCGGCATGTTGTTTAATGTTTTCATCTTCTTAATCTCCTTTTGGATTTTTTGATATATTTATTAAGATACATTTCTTTTAGATACTTGGGGTTTAGTAAGTATATCAAGTGAAGGAATATACCAGAGTTTAGTTCCATCTGAAAGAATAACACCTACTCCAGCAAACTTATTATGCATATATTTACCGGTCCAATAAGTTACAGAAGCTTTATACAATATCTCTAAATCAATATAAGAACTATATTTTACTCTACCTCCCATGACTGAGCTGATTGTATTATTACCTAATGCAGTAGAGTAGATGTCTATACCTTTCTGAGCTTCATCTAATATTATATCTGGTACATCTAATTCCTTAAGATGCTTTAATCTATCTATTAACGAAGCTAATTTATCTATATAAGTCCTTGAAATAAAAAATTTGAGTGTCATTTTTAATTTCTCCTTTTGGATTCTTTGATATTGGATATGATTGTTCCGTATCTACTATAACGAAATATTTGAAATTTTATGCAGGAGCAAAATCCTTTAATTTTTCTCTTAGATCAGATATAATGTCAAAATTCCTTTCAATGAATTTAGCTTTACTTACTCTAACTTTTTCAAGTGTTTCGAGATTTTTAGCTTCTTGCATACGTTCATCATATCTCATCAATCTATCGATAATATATTGAACATCTTCGTTATCATCTTCTGACTGCATCACTGACCAAAGTCTCTCATTCTCGATAGTTTCTAATAGATCCTTACTTCCATTGATTGTGGCAAGCATATCTTGTTCAACACCAGAAGAATCTACAAAATACTGACTTTGGACTCTTCTATTATTTTCTGGATTCTTCTTATCATCTGGATGATACTCTGTCTTAGTACCATTCTTTGTATATACTAGACAATCAAAAGCATTCTTCATGACTCTATACATGTATCGAGGTTGAAATGTATCAGGTGTCATTGACGATTCTGATTTAGTATCCTTCTGTAATCTCTTAAGTGATGTTCCACAAAGTTTACAACAGATGTTTATAGCTTCATCAACACCATCTTCTTCATAAACATACTCTGTGCTTGATTTATACCAGGCAAAGGTTATCTGTTCGTAGAAATTGACAAACAAAAGAGCAGCCTTCATATCCTCTGATTGTTGCGACCATTCTTCATAGGATATTGGACTACTTATACCTGTGTACTCTGAAAAATCTCTCCGTGTTCTTGCGAATTGATTGATAGCAAATTCTTGATTAATCTTTGACATATCCTTATACCTCTTTCTTTGATAATATTTTGATATTACATTGATAATTGGGTGGATGACTTTTGTCAACCTAATATTCTATATGATATACTACATCTATATTATATATTATTTTTCTCCAAAAGTCAATACCTTTTTTAAAAATTTTTAATTTTTTTTTGATTTTTTTTGAATTAATTCAAGTAATTGATATTATCTACATCTTTTAGAATATGATACAATTCAACCCTTGCTAATTCTATATGAGGTATAAGCTCTACAATAGGTATTGAATATAATTCACTGATTTCAGTTAATTCTCTAGGTGATAAATCGGATTCTCTACTTATCATTTCCGATATCAATAATCGTTTCTCGTCAGAAGGATTATTTAAATAAGATAATAATCGATCACTAGAAGAGATTTTATCACTTTTACCTATATCCCAATGCTCATCAATTGATGTTTTATATCTACTATTCATCAATCTCATACAGAGTTGTACTAATTCATGATGACCCTCAATTTTAGATAACATTTCTAACTTCAATTGATTCCAATGATCTAATCCGAGTAAATCTGCACATTTCATATAAGTTGAACGACACATTGAATAAGAAAGTTCATTTAATGCTCTAACAGTTCGCTCAATTATTCTTAAAAAGAAATAAGATGTAAAAGATGCATTTGATTTATATCTTGGTGGATATTGAAACCACCACCATATCTCTAAGAATTGTAAACAAGTTTCTTGAAATATATCATCATATGTATATTTTCTATTATCTAAATAAGTATTCTGAGCCATTTTATGTAAGAACCGTGTGTGCATTGAGTATAATTCGTCTCTTATATCTATTCTAGATCTACGACCTTCTTCACAATCAAGAGGTAATTGTGAGTAAAGTTCTAGAGTTTTCTTCTTTATGATTTCCACGTCATCCGGCAAGATAAACTTCACCCCACAATCTCTACTAAGATTTGTAAATTGCAAGGTGGCGAATTGACACCTCATTATGATTATAATATAACCAAAATAAGAAATAAATAGGAATTTTAATTATTTTTTAAATAATTCGTATAAATTATATATAAATTTATACGAAATCTATGAGAAATCTGCCTTATCTGCAACTGGTAGAAGCACATCATTATTATACAGATGTAGCATCTTCTTTTCATCAATAGGACCACTACGTACATTTATACGAGTGTAAGGATCTATTTTTGCTATAACCGTTCCGGAAATATCATTGTGAAGATTATTATATTTATCTAATGCTTCATCACTATCATGACCATCTACAATAAAATGACGTTCATACTTAATAACTTTCACATCTCTACCAGTTTCAGTTGCTATTAGAAATCTCACTATAATACCACCTTATTTCCGCATTTCAAACAAAAAATCATATTAACATCTTTTCTTGCAAGTTTTTTAGATTCTTTACAACATTTTTTAATTCTAATTCCTCTATATTTCTGCTGAATTGCACATACAATTTCCATATTACCTTGTTCCGCATCTCCAGGTCCAACAAAATACCAATCATCACCAAGAAAATATCGCTTCAACTCTTCTAATGCTACTTGTGCATCCATGGGAGGTGTAAGCATCCCACAATCAACATCTTTACATAAACTCAATATATATTCTTGATTAAATTTATTTCGCATAATAGAATCTCCTTGAAGTAGTCGACTGGCTGATAGACTAGCACAGTCGACTCAATTCACTTAATCTTGTGCCGTATCATCCCAAGATCTAAATTTTACAATACTAAGTCGGGTCAATGGATATATAACAATTTCATAAAGTATCTTGAATACAGATTGTGTTATTATCATTATACCTACCTGACTCCACTCCATACTGAAAGCAAAAGCAACTGTGATGAATATAGCACTATCCAAGAACTGACCTATCACAGTAGATATTGAACAGCGAGCGAATAACTGTTTCTTCCACATTGTACGCATATACTTCATACATTTAGCATTTGCAAAAGAACCAACTAAATAGGCTACTAAACTCGCAACAAGTATACGCGGTGTTGCCCCTAATATAATACTGAAAGCCTCACTATCCTCAAACCATATAGGTGAAGGTATAGCAATAGCTAATTGAAAAAATCCGACAGCTACGGCATTAACAGCAAAACCTGTCCATATAATGATTTTCATCTTTGCGTATCCATACACTTCGGTAAGAGTATCACCTAATATGTATACAATTGGAAAGATAAGAACCCCAGACGGCATGACCCAAGGACCTACTTGGATAAGTTTCGCCGCTAATATATTTGATGTGATAATACACATAGCAAACAACATAGCAAGCACTACAAATATACGTGAAAATGGTTTCTCGTCTGAAATGATGGATTTTTTACTTGGTGTCCTCAACAAGTCGCTCATGGTTATTTCTCCTTATTTTATATATTTTTTGAAATGCTCTAAGTCTATCACAGCAATTTCATACACACATTTAAAATTTAGATTAAATCAATAATCTTCATATCTCTAATTTTAGGTTTACAATCCTCACAAACAACTCTTAAAACTTCAAATTCAGTGAACTGAACATATCCCTGCTTGCGACCTTGAATATCTCTACACATTACACATTTTTCTTGCATAGCTTGACCTAAGAATATATCATTTCTAACACGAGCTGGAAATTCATTACAATCTTGACACCATCCTGTAGTCATACTACATTTAGTGCATTCACAATCGCCCCGATTCAATACATGACATCCATAAAATCCACAACCATTTAGCATTATACTAACCTCTTAACCACAAGAAGAAAATCCACATTGTATGCAGATTGAACAACCTGATTCATATTTAAGTTTTCCTCCACATTGACGACAACCCTCATGTTTAGAATTTTTAATATAGGACTCTTTGACACCTTTACTAAAACCTAATAGAATTTGAGCTTCATTATACATATCAATAATAGCTTTACCTATAGCTGAAGGACATGATTTACCTGGTGAAACATCCTTTCTTTCAGAACGTCTTACTTGATATGAAGCACATTCAAGTGCAGATTCTAATTGTTCAACTATATCAGACATATTACCACCTAATCTTGCAGATAATGAAGCTACACGAGATAATCCAGATAAGTTAGCATTGCAGCCACCCTCGGAGCCTTTGCTGGCGAATACTTCTCGTAATTCTCCAGTATCCGGATCAAACCATGTTTGAACATGAAGATTACCGCAACCTGTCTTAAGTTTACGTTTTCTACCGAACCAACTATCATCTGAAGGTAATACATAACCTCGTTCCAATTCCTTATTTTCAATAACGGTATTAATAGTAGAAATAACTTGTGACATTCTAGAACCATCTCTATACACGGTGAGTCCTTTACACTTTAATTCATAAGCAAGCATATATGCATTATATACATCCTCTTTAGTAGCACTTTCAGATAAATTGATTGTTTTAGATACTGCATTATCTGTATATTTCTGCCACACGGCTTGTGTTTTTATATGTTCTTCAGGAGTTATTTCATGTGTTGTTACTATACAATCAGCAATATCAGGTAAGAAGAATTTCAATTTAGGAGGCTGAAAAATAAAATCTCCCGGTTTTATCGCTTGTTGAGATTTATCGTATTGTTGAATAAATTTATCATACAGATTCCGCTCTTTCAACATCTCTTCAAATAATGGATGAATCTCAACAAATTCGGAATCAATTCTACGATTTATAGTAATTGGTGCATATATAGGCTCTATACCGGAAGAACATTCAGCAATTATAGATATTGTACCTGTAGGTGCTATAGTTGTAACAGTAGCATTACGTTGATGCATTGGTTGTTTAAGTTTACCATCAGTGATAGCATAAGAAGAAGTACTCCAAGATGGAAAACAACCATCTATATCAGCTAATTCTTTAGATGATTTATGAGCATATAATTGAAACACCTTTGCAATATCTTCTGTTAAATCTAACGCTGCTTCACTACCATATCGGAGTCCCATCTTGATAAGCATATCAGCATAACCCATCACACCTAACCCTATTTTTCTATTCTGTTCACTTATTTCTTTAATTTGCTCAATAGGATACTCATTTTTATCAATTACATTATTAAGAAATTTCACAGCTATACCTATAACTCGTTCAAAACCTTTAAAATCAAATCTACTATTCGTAAAAACAAATTTTGAAAGATTTATAGAACCTAAACAGCATGCTTCATAAGATAACAAGGGTTGTTCGCCACAATTAGAAGTTAGTACCCCATTGAACACAGCACTATGATTATGAGATTCATTAAAACAATACACATCCTCGTAACTATAATTAGATATTATACGTGTAACAGTTTCACCTTTATGAATAACACCTGTAGTAGAATACCATGTTTCCAGCATACGCCCAATCTCTAATTCTCTAGCTTGAACTCTAACACCTCCAGATAATATAAATTTATGATAAGGTGTACACTTTAATACACAACCATTACTAAATTCAATCTTCCAGATCTCTTGATTTTCTTGAGTCATTCTAGGTACAACTTTAGACCATATATAACCATTCCAGATTTCAACCACTTTATCAACACAATCTATTATATATTTAAAACCATCTCGTGTTTCAATAAGTGTATCACCTGTAACACAAGGATTTGTACTTTCAATCAAATCAGGTAAAGAGTGATTTTTATTTACTTCATCTATGAAGATAATTCCTGGTTCACCATTCTTCCAAGCTTGCTCTACTATCATATCCATAAGATGTCTAGCACTTGTACCTATACCTAATTTTTCACCATTGAATGAAAATTCCCAATCTTTATCAGCTTTTACTGCTTCCATGAATTCATCATCAAGTAATACAGATATATTGAAATTATTAAAAGAATTTAAATCATCTTTACATGTTATGAAATCCATAACATCTGGATGATGTATTGAAAAACAAGACATATTTGCACCTCGACGCACTCCTCCCTGCTTTACAGTTTCTGTAGCTGCATCATAAGCACGCATAAAAGATATAGGCCCAGAGGCTACACCATTTGTAGATAATACTCTATGATTCATAGGCCTAAGACTACTAAAATTGAATCCTGTACCTCCACCTGTCTTATGTATAAGTGCAGTATCTCTTAATGTATTGAATATACCTTCCATAGAATCTTCAATACCTAAAACAAAACATGCCATTAAATTTGCTACTGTTTCAGGTACACCTGCATTAACTAAACAAGGAGTATTCGGCAAGAATTGATGATTTACCATCACCTCTAAAAATTGTTGTCGTTCTTTTTCATTTTTAGCAAGAAACTTAGCTACTCGATGAAACATATGAACTTCAGATTTCTCATCCCCTCTAAAATACCTTTTTTCAAGAACACTTTGTTTTTGACCCATCATGAATCTCCTTAAAGTTCATCAGGTATGTATAATTCTCTATCAGGACCACAAGCTAGATAATAAATACAATCCTTACTATTATATAAACAACCGTTACAAGAATATTCTACAATAAAATCAGTAGAATTATTGCATCTAATGTTAAAGTATTGTTTAATTCTAATTACTAGATTTTTTATCATAATCACCGTGTATATTCATATAAAATCTACAATGAAGTTCAATATCGAGCCACTGTGTATTTCGTATAGTTATATCAGGTTTCAATAATACATCTTCTAAATTATGTATTCCTTGTTCATAATCATCCTTATATTTACATATCTCTTTAGCAAGACATGTGAAACATTTAACATTAAGTTTACCCACTATATCACCCTCTATACTCTGTTACATATTTGTTGTTATTAATTAAATCAGCTATTGCTCTACTGCCTCTGGATATATCAGAAGTGACATCTATAGTTTTAAATTTCTTTGCAGGTATATCTAGATGTTTATTAATAGACCCTGAGGTACTCCAATATACTTCATTCCATGCATGACGACCTCCTCCATCTACATTACCTATAGCTATCCTACAAGGTATACCTAAACAACGATGCATAGCTGCAAAAAGTGATGCATATCCAAAACATATACATTTACCTTCTTGAAGTACTTCATCGGGATCAGGTACAAACCAATGAGAAGCATCAGGTTGATCTATAAGTATAACTGCTTTCTTAAAATCATATTTGATATTATTACATATCCAATCATAGATAGCTTTTGATTTCTGTACATCAGTTTTCAATCCGATACATATATCTTGTGCTTTAGCTACACATTTAGAATTTTCAGTATAATTAACATATGTATTAGGGTACAGATTAGGTAATAATTTATCTCGTAAAACAACTGTGATTGTTAATGACATGATTATTCTATACTTAGTACCTTCAGTTTGTTGAAATATCTCTATCTTATATTTACCATCACCATATGTAAGTGGATATACCATAGATTTACCTAAAAATGCTGAGAAATTGAATCCATCTCCAGAATGTGTGATCCTTACTTTACATTTCTTACCATCATTACCTAAATATGTACCAATTACATACCCTTCATCCTTATTAGTATAATCTAACATGAATGAAGAATTATATTTAACAATATTCCCCTCAGATGGATATATAGCTATTCCTTCAATTTCGGAATAATCTATACTAATTTCTGAAGAATCTTTACTAGTTTTGAATAAACTGGAGATCATATTTATTAATTTTTCGAACATATTTTGTAGTATTGAAATCAATTAAACTAACTCCTCTTCAATCATATACTGGATATCATCTATAGTTATAGGTCTATAATCCCATCTTTCCACTGATACACAAGCTGATTGTTGTGTTACAGTTTCATACATAGGTGTAGAATGCACATGACCGTAAATGTAGAAGTAAGGCATGCGACTATTAAAATATGTAGGTGGTTTATGTTGAAGAATTATCCACTCTTCTAATATTATAGAGTAATTACTCACTTCATCGAATCCACATTCGATATACCGTCTATTACTCCATTTATCATGATTACCTTTTATTAGAATTTTATCACCTCTAAGTTGTTTCAAAATCTCAGTTGTTTTATGTTTATTATAGAAACTAAAATCACCTACTACAAATACCATATCACTATCATTCACAGACTTGTTCCATTGCAATATCATATGTTCATCCATCTCTTCTACAGATTCAAATGGACGCTCCTCATATACTAAGATATTCTTATGACCAAAATGTTGATCCGCTGTGAAGAATACGCTTGACATTATCTCTCTCCTTACACTAATTCAAGTGATTTAAACTCTTCAATATCTAAATCATTCAAATCTTTAAATTCACCACTATCATCACCTTTCTGTGGATAACCTCTATAAGACCAAACTATTGCAACGTCTTTAAGTGCTCTCTTCCACTTCCTTTCAGCACGTTCACCTGCTTCATCTACATCAAAACCTAATATAACCTCCCTTATTCCTAGACGTTTAACATCTTCTATCTGCTGACTATTGCCGGTTGCCATCAAAGCTATAGCAGATTCTCCAAACGAAACGACCTTCAAGGCGTTTAAAATAGCTTCACATATTACAAGACGTTTTACATTCTTATCTAATTCAAATATTCCATACAGCGGTTTAATCAATCCAGATGGCATATAGAATAATTTTACAGAAACCCCTCTTCTATATATGAATTGAGTACGACCTTCGATATCTCTCACAGGAAATGTTAATGTAGGTGTGATCTCATTTCTGCCAGGTAATTTAAAATTTGCATCATAACCAATATCATATTTTTCTATTATTTCATCAGACAATCCACGTTCATACATATATGGTACTGTGAATCTATAACTTGCAAGTTCGTCTTCACCTATATAATTATATTTAGGTTTATTCATATTCTGAATATTTTGAACTGCAATTTTGGATTGATCCCATGCATGTAACATATATTCGGACATATCAGGTGGAATAAGATAATCAAATTCAGATACTTCATCTACACCGTCAATATTATCCTTTAACCAATCTAATCCTGATTGTTGAATGGATCTAGATTTAAGAATATCTTCAATCATACCAGGTAAAGTATTGACATAGGAGCATGTGAAGCAATGCGCCCATCCTTGCGGATACACCTTACCTGCCCTTATTTCTTCTTGAATTAATATACCAAAAGAAGCTTTTCTTTCTTGACCAGATTTATGAAATGGACAATAAATCTGATAATAATTACCTATGATACGATGTAACCTTATCATACCTTTTTGATCTAGTATTTCTACAATCTTGACTATATCCAACTATTAGCCCTTCTTATCTTCACTAGAATCTATCATAGGAATACTAACACTTGTAATACTCTTTTGATTCTGACCTGCTTCATACATAACTCTAGCAATGTTATTCAATCCACCTAATATACCTCCACCACCATCTTTTGTAGGACCTCCACCTAATTTTGCAAGACCACTTGTTATTTGAGCTGCATTCGGTTTGTTACCCATTATGTTTCACCTCCTTTCTTCTAATGCTATTTAACATATTTGCTATTTCTATCTCACAATTACAGTAGACCAGATTTAAATGCTTACAGTCACATCTAAAATCTGTCACCCCTCCAGGTTCATAATTACCACACTTATCATCAATACTATAATCGTGAATATAATCACAGACAAATTTAGCCAAAAATCATTCTACCTCACCTTCTACTTCTTCTACCATATTCATCTCATCTTCTAATAATTTTATAGCTGTATTATAGCCCGTATACATCATACTAGCACAAATACTAGGAACTAATTGACCTGTACCTGAACCTAATCCACAGATAGCAATTGATTCCCAATCAAAATCTATGAATACTTTTATAATCACTGACATCACATATGCTATATCAAGAGGTCTAGCAAATTGAGGTACTCTCATAGTAGGTGCGTACATTATATTAACGGTTTCTAACTTAACTGTTAATACTGTACCTACATCCATTCCATGAGGATGATATTTCATTATCTCTAGCTGTATGATATCTTGAAGTTCTTGACCAAACATATCTCTTACAGCTAAATCTATACCGCCTGACATTGCACCAAAACTATTACCTGCAGTAACTATACAGTTTACATCAGGTAATTCACTCAAATCACAATTACATATTTGAATACAATCTACATCTTCAAATACTTCTCTCCAAGCATCACATATATCAGAATTCAAATCAAATAGTATTATCTCTTTATTTTGGATTCCCTTTAATTCATTATTCACTTTCTTTCTCCTTCATATATTTAAAAAATTGTGCATAAGACAAATACTTCTTACAATCTTCTATAGCAGCCATGTATCCTTTATTATACTCTTTTAATGATATTTCTGCAATCAAATTATTACGCTTCTGAAGTTCTTCTAGACCGTCAAATTTAACTTGAGCTAAATCACGATCTATTACAGTAATTGTATTTTCATCCAATTTATTGTACCTCAATTTCGTATATTTATTTAATAAATTTCACTGAAATGCTCGCTGCGATATGGGCAAGACTCACACTTCGTATATTTATACGATTTTTTCGTATATTTATACGATTATTCAAATTAGAATAATTTCATACTTTCTATGTTACCTTTCACATTATTTGAATGTCCCTCAGAATTATTTGAATATACCCTTTCAAAAGAACATCCATAGACAGGTCTACCTGATATTATACTTCTAGATACTGAGCCTATAGGTAAACCTAATTGTCTATCCGCCTCATTCATACTTACATATGTTTCATTATTATTAAGACATCTAACAGATTTTGATGTAACGGCTATAGATAGTTTAGTAGCTTCTTCAATAGGGAATTTTAAATTATTCTTATAGGTTTTACATCCATTAATTCTAGCGGCAGCTAACTGTTTATCTGTTACAACACGTTGACCTATAGCATAAGAATGCTTCATATTTTCAGAATATGTTACCCATTCAAGATTTTTAACACAACAATTATTTGAATCTCCATCTTTATGATTAACACAAGGTTTATTTTCAGGATTAGGGATAAAAGCTTCAGCTACAAGACGATGAACCGTATATGCACCTGATTGATTACCAGTTAAAGGATGAGGTCCAGATAATAACACTAGTTTATATCCCTGTTTTCTTACACTTGTAGATCCTGGTTTTAATATGATATTCCTAATAAGACTTTTAACTTCACCTAAATTAGATATTTGATATCTACCTTCGTATCCCTCTATATCCTTCCAGATTACTTCTTGCATAAAATCACCTTGCTAAAATTCAATTTCGCCTTCGTCTAGAACTATATCGTCAATCACACCTGGAGGTAAAGGAACACCTTCAGGTACATATCCACCAGGTCGCATAACATTGACAGTTGGAGTTATAGCTGCTGTAACCATATCAGATTCACTACTAGGAATTAATCTAATATTTCCTGTATTGATATCCCATGCATATGAAAATTCAGGTTTAGTATTAGCTGCTGTTCTTGTTTTTTCTAACCGAATATCTAAAACATTTTTATCAAATATTTGTCTCATTGCAAAAACTTGTGTAGCGATACGAGCTGGATGATCGCTTCCCTCAACATGATACAGGTTAGGAAAGACCTCGCCCTTCGCGTCCTTTGTTGTTTGAGCATCTCTACTAGCTTGAACCATAACTACCACAGCACAACCATGCTGTTTGCTTAAACGAAATAAAGCATTACAAATATTCTTGAATTTAATATGATCAGGTATAGCTTTTTGAACATCTGCCATATAAGATAATCCATCTACAACTAATAACTTTATCTTATATTTCTTTATAAGAATTTTGAGAGAATTTACATTTACTTCTCCTCCAGCTACATCTTTATCTTCTACAATAAATGCACTAGTTTCTTCTTCAGACAATTCATCTAAATATCTGAAATAATCTTCTGTATAAATTCCTTGATATAATTTATTATTTGGAAAATTCTTCCTCCAAGTATCAAATCGTGTTCCAAGAAAAGAACTCTGCATCTCAGGAGAATAATATAATACAGGAAATCCATGTTTCTGTGCAGATTCCATCATTTTCATACCCAACCAGCTCTTCCCGGAATTGGTCCTAGCAATGATAATTAGAAGTTCTTCTACAGTAGATAACCCTCCATACATTACTTTATCTATTTCATCAAAACCTGTAGGTATTCTTTTCTGTTTATTAAATTCAACAATTTGAGCACTACGTTTATGAGCATCTTTCACAACATCTAAAGGCTGTGTAGTATCTAATCTAGATATAATATCACATTGATTATTTAGATACTGCCAAGCATCTTTAACATCTGCAGAACCTAGATCCTTCAATCTATTGAAGGTTTCAAGAAGAATAATATGTTGCTTATTTCTATTTAATTCTTCTATAAGATAATCTAGTTTCTCTGATACTTTTACTAAAGTTATATCAGGAAATTCAGATTGAAATGTGAATACATCGGGAGGATTATTATATTTAGATACATGATCTAATATAAATTCAATATGTGATTTAAACACTGAATAGTAAGAATTATCAAAACTACACAGTGCATTAATTTCTTCAATATTATCACTTGTTAGAATTTTAGAAATAATCTGCAATTCTATATTTGTAACTGCCAACTAAGTCCACCCTCAATCAGTTTAATTGGGGGGTACGCTAACCTACCACCTCATTATAGATCCCTCGAATAATATCTTCATTCTCTGGAAAAAACTTCCACTACCTATCAACTTGTCAGGGTCAGGTATTACGAGAATTGTAGTTAATCCACCATCCTTTCTATTATGTATTATATTCAATAATGTTTGTGCTTGAAAATCTTTAAATTGTACAAAATCTAAATTAGATATTATTAGAATTTTTGCAGTTTGAGACCAGATCTGTTCATATTCTAACGCTTCTGGAGAATTCTTATAATTCCAACTCTTCTGAATAGCATCTACATGATTAGAAAATTTCAAATTATATACATTACATTGAAGTCTACTACCTTGCCAATTATTACAAATCGCGCAATAAGTTACTAACATAGCAATAGCAGATGTATCATCACCTACGATAACTTTAAATTTTCCACTAGATTGATTCAATATTGAAATCACTCTATCTAAATCTTGAACAGCAGTATTGAAAACTGGATTACTTAAAGATATATTATTTCTCTCCAACAGATATGATGTCTCAGTATATGTTGGGCAGGATTTATCACAAATCTGTTCAACACAGTGGGCGGAAAAGATGCAATCGTGCACTCTATTTAACCTCCATAGTCAGACGAATTATAGGATTTCGAGATCTTTTATAAGCTACTCTTGATGAAACACACTGTTTAGCGTATTCAACTGCATTAGAATAACCTAATTTCTTATATTCTGCAGGACTAGTGAATAATATAAGGAATGGTCCTAGATCACCATACATTGGGTACTTATGTTTTATGTTTTTTATATCGCGTTCTAGTAGATATCTTCTAACTACATATTCTCTAATAAATTCAGCCGTTTTAGGTATCTTCTTACTATCAGGCAAGGTATCCCATACTTTCAGTGTATCATGAAGCTCCCCATCTATCTCAATATTTTGATAAAAACTAACAGATTGATTATCTACTACACGAGATAATTTGAACCAATGAGGATATTTAATTATATTATCTCTAACCTGTTTAGGACTGAATCCTTTTATAGGAATTAATATACCTACATTAGAATCTAATTTTAATCCATTATTAGAATCATACATCACAGCAGGTCTAGTTTTTATATAACAGTTTGGATATAATTTCAACAAATCTGCAGAAGTCATCATATTTATATCTGTTGTTACAGATATTTGATTCTGGATCACCGGTATTTCAGGTAAAGATTTGTATATAACATACGGAGTATTATCTATCACTTGATACAACCAAGGTTTAGTGATATCAAATTGAGGTATTGTAGGGGGTCTTATATATAAATCTTCTTTAGTTGTTATTGTAGCAGCTTCAGTAGCTTTTATAGGTATATCTACAGATCTAGAATATTCAGAAACTACTGTAGGCTTATCCTTATTCAATTTCTCATCTACATCCCAACTTATACTTCTAACTCTTATGAATAATTTATTCAAAGTAGATTGACATATAGATGAATCAATAATATCAATATTTTCAAGAGGTTTATCAATTGACCAATCACTAGGAAGTGCATCACCTTCATGTATATAATATGAAATAGTATTCATAACTGATATAACATGTGATTTGAAAATACTATTATTCTGAAAATTATCTATCACATGAGTAACAATACTTGCATGAAGTGTAGATAATTCTGCCCTAATTATAGGAGGGTAATCTAATCTATCTGCTAGTTGTGTAAATTTTATCAAAACAAATTCACCTCCTTATATCAATTGTAGCGTATCCAGAATAGTTGGATCTTCTTTATAATTAACATAAGGATCAAGTATAGATGCGTTTGAATTATATGTTAAATCATATATTTCATCATCACGAGGATATATATCATTATGAGGTTGCATATCACACAATTCTTGAAGACCATTATCAAGAAGTATATCCCAAATCACAACAGATGTTAAATTCGCATAAGAATTAGCATATAACTTATCTATATTTCTTTCAACTTGAAAAACTTGAAAAGGAGCTATCCAAGTATTACTCTTAGGAGATATATTTAATTCTTTAGTCCATTTATCGAAACCTTCTAAGAATACATCTAATTCATCTTTTTCATGATAATATCCGAATACAATTACTAAAGAATGTATGATTCGTCTTATCCTAAACATATCATAGCGAAATGTAGGAACATGATTATATTTTCTGATTATTCTAGCTTCATACCACCTCCATAATAAAGTAGCACACTTATTGACGATAGAATTACTGCAATCAGTGTTTGCTAAATCTTTCAATATTTTATTATAATTCTTGAATATGATATTTACATCAGTTCTAGGAATATCCCTATAATCTTCAACAAACTCATCAACTGATTGATTGAGATTGATTTCAGAATCTATAGTAGTAGGATCTATAGTAGTTTGTAATTTTTGAATTTCACGTATAAGATATCTAGCTTGATCATGTATAACATAATCAACCTCTTCATTGAAATCTAAATCATCAGCACTCAACCGTTCAAGTAGAAATCTTTCAGTTAGAATTCTAACAATTTTAACACATGAATCACCGATACTAATCATCCTTTCTTCTGTAGATCTATGGAAATTAGTATCAGATAATTTGACGCCCTCGAAATAACTCAGAGCCTTAACTATGTATTTTTCTACGCTATTCAGATCCAATGAAATACCTCGGGATCAGTTAATAGATTTGTATTTTCATCGTGTATAGATATTAACGAAATAGATTTTAAAAAAGTAATGAGATTTTAAAAAAGTAATTATTTATATTTTAATTATTTTTAATATGATTATATCATATATTTGTGGTCAAATCAATAATATTCTACCTGATTATTTTTGATACATTAATTAGAATATTATAGATTTTTACCTATGAATTCTTAAGATTCTATAATATTCTATATTATTATTTTCTCATATATCATATAGAATATTATATAATAAATTCTACTCTTCAAAAGTAATATTTTCACCATCATCTTCAAAAATTTCTGGTCTTACTATCTTCTGTAATGCATAATTATGTAATATTCTGTAATGCTTTCCATCAATATCTTTATTCTGATACACGGCATTTTCCAACTGTTTTGTAGTTACACCTAATTGCTTAGCCGTAGCATTAATGCTATAAGTTATCTCATTAGTTTCTACACATTCTAGTATATAACCCTTATATCCCGGAGGTATGGGCATATCTCCATCTCTTATGGCCTCTTTAGCTCTCTCACTATTAGTTTGCCATTCAAGATTAGCGTAGAAATTATAATGTTTATCTCTATTCTTATGTATGATCAATCTCTTATTATCTGGATTCAATATGAATGCATTTGCTACAAGAGTATGTATGAAGAATCCTTTACCATCATAATTTATACCTAAGTAATCTTGATTAAGTTCTACAGGTGTTAAAATTTTACACACCTTAATAAGTCGCATATCTGGATAAGTATATCTTTCCTCTATAACTCTTACTCGACCGTGTGTTGATATCTGAAGTTCTTCATCATATTCAGGTACATTTTTCCATAATTCATATCCACAGTCGTTATACTCTCGATTCCAGTACTGACATTCTCGTCCATCACAACTCTCTTTAGGACCTCCTGCCCAACCATCTGTAACACATATTGTACGTTTCATCTTATACACCTCACTTATCTGCTTTCCAATCATCTTCTAGATAACACATATAATGCTCACTATAATCATAATTTATTATAGGATTATCTCTTAGACCGAATTCCTGTTTGATCCAAGGTATAATAGATTCATCTATAGTTGGATTCATATATATCTGTGATATTCCTTTATTAGTTATATGAACCCTACCACGAGGAAAATAATTGTAAGATTTGTTACAACCTTTAGGTTTAACTTGTGGCCATAATTTCTTGTGATTATAAGTATTACCGGATTTTGCAACACCATCTAGATATTTACCATTGAAGGGGAATGCAAATAATTCATCATCAATTACCCAGAATACCCCTCCACAAGTTTCTTTAGCAGCTACTATCAATGTTTTCATATTTAATCCTCATATCTTTTATTCCATTTGGCGATATATTAGACATACCAAATATATGCGTATTTCTAATTAATTTTTTCATTGTATATTCTCCTGATATATCATAACATTTAAATCCACATACTTTGTTAATATGACAAAATTACCTACATTCATTATAACGAAATTTATAATTAAAAATCAAGATACACTATAAGACCGAATTCATTACAAACTCGGTCTTACTGATAATTCATCATATACTATGCAACTAATTGCCGTTGTAATTTGAAATATTTACTCATCTGATAATTGGATACTAATCCAGGCATTTCTGCAAGACGTCTTTCGAGATCAATACCTTTTTCGTTGGACATGAAATAATGTTGTGAAAAATCCAAGAGCGCATTTTCAAGCTGATAGAATGTTCCTTTGAAGTTCTGAAGATCATCGGCATTCATACACTTTGTAAGGAATGTTTCTCTAATCATTGACGTTGTTTCATTTGCTCTGTCATGAGATGAACCGACATCAGCTTTTAGATAAGGGAACAAATCATCGAGAATCTTTTCAACATGTTCTTTTGTAAGCTTCTGTTTGAGTTTATTCTCAGCATTCCTTTCAAGAACTATTTGAGTATTCAATACTCGATCTCGAATGAAAGCAGCAATCGACTGATTTTCTACCATATTATCTGAACACGATACACGATATTTACTTATCCTTCCAACGATTTCTGTCAAGCCGTTTGTACATACAAGCCGAACGGGATAATTAAGAACTGTTATCTTACCGTCAGGTTTGAGATGATCGTTCATTATGACGACATAATGATCAATATCATCACCTTCAACTTTGTATCCTTCGTTCGTCTTGAAGAATCCAAAAACCTTACTACCTCTACCTACCATAGCTGCCGATGTAGGTACTAAATCTATACCTATGAGCGATTCGACAGCTCTGAACATGTTTTCGTTTTGAGTAATCTTAATCTTCTGTTGATTGATTACTCCGATGGGTTCGTTTGTATCCTCGCGATACATCACGTGATAATTCCCGATATCTTCATGAGTATGATGCTGAGTGTACATTGGGGTAGATGCAGATCTGAACCCTATCTTACCACCATCTATGATTTCTTTTGATGTAGTAGGTGTTTTATCGAATTTTGCTCCGACACCTGACCAGGGTAGATCTTTTACGTATACCATTGACATTGTAAATTTCCTCCTTAATTGATTTCAATTTGAACTACATCTACTATAACGAAATTATTTTAAGATTTCTAAATCCATTTCAATCAACTAATGTCTCGTAGAATCAGGATCAGTACCCCAGATGTGAATAAGATGCAACCCATCTTCATCTACTGTATCCTCATCTATATGTACCATTATCCCTTCACTTGCAAGATATGCTAACAAATTCGGATCTCTAAGTGCATCCTCTAACTCTTTCGGAGTCATTTCAAATATATCTTTCATCATCAAATACCTACCAATATATCATATACATATTCAGGACCAATAATTGTATCACCGTCTTCAGGAAATTCAAACATGAAATCAAGTAGAATAGTTTCAAGAATACTACGAAGTCCTCTTGCTCCTATCCTTTTTTCTATTGCATATTCTGCAATACTCACAAGAGCTGTTTTTTGAATATACAATTTGCTTCCATTCAACTCAAATAATTTCTTATATTGAGTAACAATAGAATTCTTAGGTTCTGTAAGAATTCTAATAATATCTTCTACTGAAAGATCATCAAGTTTAGCTACAACAGGAAGACGACCGAGAAGCTCAGGCATCATACCGAATTTCTTCAAATCGTCTGTTGTTACTTTATCTTTATATCCTAAATCTTCAAAAGAACCACTGCAGATAAATAATATATTTGAAGTATCTATTGTGATATAATTATCTAACTCTGCAGTAGGACGTTTACGACCTCCAGTAGCCGGTACATTTACAATATCGCCCTCAATTAACTTCAATAATGATTGTTGAACACCTTCTCCACTAACGTCACGTGTTATAGAAGGTGATTCAGATTTTCTTCCTAATTTATCAATTTCATCTATATAACAGATTCCACGTTCTGCTAATTCTACATTCATATTAGCATTTTGAATTAATCGTAATAGACAATTTTGAACGTCTTCTCCGACATATCCTGCTTGAGTTAAAGTTGTTGCATCTGATATAGCATAAGGTATTTTCAAAATCTTAGCTAAAGATTTCATTAATAAAGTTTTACCACATCCCGTTGGTCCAATGAGAATAAGATTTGACTTCTCTATACCCTTATCGAGATTCATACATCTTATGAAATGATTATATCCTGCAACACTTAGAAGTTTTTTAGCATTTTCTTGCCCTATCACATCTTCTGAAAGTTTATCATATATGATTTTTGGTGTGAGTTCCATTATATATTCTCCTTTTGGATTATTTGATTATTATATACACTATAACGAAATTATTTAGACGATTCACATAAAGCAACAAATCTATCATATTCTTCCTGTGGAACATCCCAAGAACGACGCATATAAGGAAATGGTGCATTATTTTCAATCATTGTTAAAACCATATCAATTTGCTTTTCAATATCAAGCATCAAAATTCGCATTGTTGAATCATCAATAATATTTCCCTCATATTCACCTGCATGTATATTCTCAAGTTCAGTATTACGTACACCATGCAATGCAATAGCTGTGATAAACTGCTTACGATTATCTCCTCTAAGATCTAATATCATCATACACTCTCCTTTTGGATTATTTGATTATTATGTATACTATAACGAAATTATTTGAAAAATTATTTACACACTTCGTCAATGATATCTTGTGTTATGATGCTTGTATCTTTTGTAAGTTCATATAATCTATTAACATCAGCATCATCTGAGCTTACTTTGAACTGAATCCAATCAGGCTCTCGTTTGCGATAATCTAACCATGTATTTTCAGTCAATTCAGTTGATTCATCTTTGAATTGATTATTCTTGTTTCTAGCATTCTGGAACATCTCTAGAATACGTTCTCCAGCTTGTTTACTTTTTACAAATCCGGATATGTTTGGACTATGTCCATCATGCCCTACACCACGAGGTGTCCAGAACTCCCCAATACCGTCATCCGGCCTTATGTCAGGTTTTACATATTCATGCTTAGCGATATCTCGTCTTGGATGCTCGCCAACCGTTGGATACCAATATCCATCGTCATCATAACATGTTTGCTTTACAAGCTCCGGAATACCTTCTTCAATAAAGTTGAATCTAGTTGTAACGTGTCCTTCTTTAACACCAAAACCCATTGTAGATTGTGTACGTCCATCAGCAAGTACAATAAATGATTCGTTACATTCTCCACATTCTAGAACACTTACTCCACCACCGCGAACACCTATAGCATTGAAACAATAATCACAACCACAATATACACAACCAGCAAACATATAATCTCTGTTTCTAACAACATGCATATTTATTCTCCTTTATATATTAACCTCAGTATTATACAATTTAACAGCTATTGATTTCTTAATACGTGCCATTGCAGATCTCAATTCTTGTAAATTACTTAGACTCAGTCCTAGATCATTCAACATATTCACCTTATCTTCATTACCTGAACTGTGCTTATGCAGAGCCATAAGCTGGCAAAGTAATGTATCTCCCCCATCCAGTGTTTGAATATCATCTAATACTTCTTTTACTGTCATCATATCTTATTCACCTTCGTACACCTCTCCTAATCTAGCGATACTATCTCGCATACTTTCTTCTCTACTACGTCTCTTCAATACCATTTCTTCTGTTGGAGGATATAAACCATTAGATTGTACTAATGTTCTTGCCCGTATTATAGAACTAGGCGAAGTTGCATTCTGAATGATATCGTCTACTATGTTAGGATTATTTTTTAACCTAATAAGATCAACCCTACTCCAATACAATAATATCAAATACTTATCGTCATTTCTAGCTTTTTCACTAAGTTGAAGAATAGCCTCAACTTTCTGCTTTATTGTACTCATTTTGCATCCCCATATTCTACATCAGATACCTTACATGTAATCATATTGAGAAATAAAGATACACCAGATATCCCAGCAATTGCAGGTATGATTTTTTCTTCATCATACGCAAAATTAGGTAAATACGTTTCTTTGATAAAATAATTCCACTGCTTCAAAACTTTACTCCAGTGTTTTTTAATTATTGCAGTACGTGTTACATCTGGAAAAGAAATGGTGAATGAAACATACTTCTTCTTGTCATCATGATTGTAAAGTTGAACCATTGCTTCAAGTAATGTCATTTTTCATCCCATCCTTCCATCTTGATGATAATGCTAAAAAAATCTACTAACCTATCAGCTGCATCTATAACAGATTCATAACCTGAAGAATGACCGTCGCTCCATGCTTCATCGAATATCTTAGATGCAGTTTCTTCACTGATACATCTTATATCATCCATGATTGCAGATATAAGTTGAGTACGAAATCTATTGTACATCAAATTCTGCTCTGCAGTCCAAGAATCTTTTGCTGATCTAACTATCGAATTATGTTGCGAAACTTGTTCACGATTCCAGCGAACACTTTGATCTTCATCAAAGACATGATCATACTTGAGTATTCCATCTTCAGGATATTCTACCTTCCCTTCGAATACACCGTTTCTTACATTGGTTCTCACATCTTCGAATGTGAACCTTTTCTTCTCACCTATGATTGTGTAGGCTACTTCTACTTCTGTATTCATTGATATTTACCTCCAATTTTAATTTATATTCCATATAACGAAATCAAATTCTGTAACAAGAATCATTACCATTAATACGAATTCCATTGTTTAGTTTAACATATGCATCAACAATCTTAGTAGAACCATATTCAACAACTTTCAGATAACTAGGCAGTATGCTTTCAATATAAGATTTAAATCCTTCAGTAGTATTTACACTAGCTAACCAAGCAGCATCTTCGTATACAAATCCACCAAATCTGTTATCTGCGGCAGATTCTATATCTTTATATGTGACGACCTTTGATCTCAACGACTCTATGTTAGTCATTATAATCATCTCCTTCCACTTTCACATAGTTGATACATTCATATATCTTATCATATATATTACATGCAAACTTATGACGATTCAGATTAAACATCTTATCTAAAACAGGAACATAAACTGTAATACGCTTAGGTGTTATCTTTATAACTGTTAATGTATAATCACCACGACCTAAATTACTAGGATTAAATCCTCTAAATTCCATTCCAACCTCAATCTCACCTTCAAGCTTCTTGATAAATTCTGCTACTTTATATCCTTCCTCAATCTCAGCTTCACTTACTGCTTTCTTCAATTCACCCATCTTAGATGAATAAATTATATCACGAAATTTATCACGGATCTCAGAAGCATTTGTAAGAATATTATTCATGATTCTTATAAGATCAACTTGACTATTATGAAATATAGAAAAAGGTCCCATATTACCAAAATTCATCCTGATACCATTCCTAATATCCCAATAGATATGAAAATTTGCTCCAAATATCTCCCTATCAGTTATATTATCAATTAGATCAACAGTGATTATTATCATATCACTATATTCTTTAGATGTGAATCTATGAGGTACATCTATAAACGGATCAAGCACACCTTCTAATAACTTAATTGTTCTCATAGTTTCTTCTGCTAACTGAATCTGGATAGGTTCTACTAACATTGTAATCACTCCTTTATGGATTATTTGATTTATTACATACAATAACGAAATGTTTACATAAAAATAGTGCATCTAGAAAAATAGATACACTATTTTACAATTATTGTGAAAAATTAGTCCAATTTGACAGAGTAAAATCTCCTCAAATATACTTTACTATTTCGTCTATCCTCAGCATAAGTATTATTTGAAATTCTTTGATTATAAGGTGTAGAATTTGTTGTAGTTATTGTATTTACTTGAGGATAACCGGGTTTACTAAAATATGGAATAGTACAGTGGCATATACCTGTACCCCCATTACTGGGATGATTACTACAACATTTACAAGCATCTGGTAGCATATCTATAGAAGGAACAGATATGTTAGAAATTTGCTTCTCCCCTTTTGAAAGATTAGCAACTATCACACTATAACACATTGGACAATAGAATACACCAGAAATGTATGTACCACCTGCAACCTCTTTATTACAATTTGTACAACAAAGTTTAGTTGCAGATGTTGAATCTTTCTTCACATTCACACTTCTTACACCGTTAGCATTTCTAATAAAATTTCCTGTGGGCTCACCCATTTTAAATCTCTCCTTATTAAGATTCTGGCCAGAATTCATCTTTCGCTTTAATTAAACTAGTGAAACTATAACCATCTCTCATCAAATCTTCAGCCCATTTATCAAAAGAAGGTGTCTGTATTTCATGAACAGTTATATTTTTAAGAATTATTTCTGATGTCGCTTGTTTAGTATAAGGAGCAAGCTCATCCTCAGGATCATAACTATTAAGAGCCTCTTCTGGATCAACCATTTCACCATCTATATCAATTTCATAACCATCAGAATCACAATAATACATCAGACCGTTATAATCCTGAGCACTTCCATATAACATATCAAAATTAATTGCATCTAGACCTAATTCATCGAATGTTTTACTTATCCAGATATTATAACTATCTTTGAATGCATCTTTAATTTGATCTATAGTCATTCTATAGAAAGTTGTACCCTTTGTGGAACGAACGTTATTATCAGATTTAATTAATTTTTTCATAAGAAATCTCCTTATTGTTCATATATCAATCAATTAGTTCAGGTTTAACAGCTAACTCATCTCTTATTTCACTTAGATATTCAGTGAAAACATCTTCTATGCAATCTTCAAGCTCTTTTTAGTTCCAAAAGAGAAATTCTGACTATTATTTGAAATTAATTCATGTGAACTACTCGGTACTGAAGTACCAAGCTTCGAGTGTCAAGCAGCTCCTATAGGAACATCTTCTCGATAAAGGTTGCGTCCCACAACCTGAAGTTTTGCTATGCGAAGAATATTTCTTGCTGAATGAGTATCTCGATCACAACTGTAACCGCAAATGCAGTTGTAAACTCTCTCATCTAGCGAAGGGTTATTCAATCTGTTACAATTTGGACAAAGTCTTGTTGTAGGTTCCCATTTATCAATAACGACAGTTTGTGACAGTTGTTTGATGTCACTGATTATTCCTCCCATTATTGTGTGATGGATTCTTTTGCCCCAACCATTCATCTTTGATGACTTCCATTCAGCAATGTTCTCATCTTGAATTGCAATTAAGTTGTAATTGTTTTTCAATTCTGAAACAAATTTATTTCTTGCATCTTTCTTCTTATTTGCAATTTTTTCATATTCCAAATTTATTATTTTTCTCTGACGATTTGATAATTTTTGTTTCTTCACATATCTGCGATTTTGTTTTCTTGAAGCTCTTTTGAGTCGTCTCGACTCTTCAAATTCCCAATTATGTTTCTTACCCTCTGAATCTGCGATATTATCTTTGATCCCAAAATCTAATCCAATCTGTTGATTCGGCAAATCATGTTCAACTTTATTGACGAAACAAATCACGTACACATAGTATCCTGATGGTTTCTGAATCAATTTTGCATTCGCAAATTCAGCACCTTCTGGAATTTGTTTTAAACCTTGAAGTTTAAACGTTCCTTTAAATTTCTGAATTTTCAAACAATTTCCATCTATATAGTATGTAGTGTTAAATTGAGGTAGATCTATCATATTGCAACTTGAAACAAATTTCAATTTTCCTACAACATTTCCTGAATTTCTTGAAGCTGCAAGAGCTTTGATATCATTCCAAATTTCATAAACAATAGATTGACGCATCTGAGCAGAAAGACAGATCAAATCTCTTAATTCAAATCTATCCTTAACTTTAACTTGAATTTGAGTCAACTTCGTATGATTCATATCAAATACATTATCACTAGCAATAATATGATTTCTCAACCATTTCTTTTCTAAGAACAATCTCTTCAGATGCTGTCGTTTAATCTTCGACAACTTTGACCAATCCAACTTCAATTGAAACGTCTTACAATCCTGAGACTTTCGTCGCATTCTTGTTATCTCTATTGAATTTTTAATTTTTTCATTTTTGCTCATTGAAATTCTTTCTTTTCCCGGTACTAAAGTATCGGGCTATTTATTACGATTGTATACTATAATGAAATTAATGCTTTAACTATTTCTTTAGATGATACAAATATAGCTCCCATATTCTGAGCTTTATTTCGCATATGTTTAGTTGTTACATCGTAATGTGGAAGACGTTTATTCTGATACCACTCTCGTTTCAAACCTAATTTAAATACAAATTTATGAAGTTCATCTTCAGATTCATCAGACACTAAATGACCTTTATTATCAATCAACATCATTTATACTTAGGTTCCAAAGTGTCTCGTAAACATCTAACTAACTTACCGAATGCACTTTTCATCTGTTTCTCAGAACTCAAATCATCACGCCATATATTACTATTTACTATATTATTTTCTACATAAGATCTAAGACCGTTACTCCATATCTTACTTTTAGTATTACCTTCCAGAAGATTACTATATGCATTTTCTAACATATCTAATTGTTTTTGAACATATTCAGCTGCAGATGCCCCTTCTGTACCGTGCCATATACCACTAACGGTTTTAGTTCGCATATTACTGATAGCAAGAAGTAACTCATCTCTTACATCATCTATTTCATCTTCATATACATGATTACTTCTAATCAACTTCTTCACGATATTGTTCCTCCAAATAAGTATATTTCTTTATCATAATATGTAAATCTTTAGGTGTGATTTGCCACGAACCATTAGATGAAATCGAAAAACTTCTAGAAGCTTTAATAATTTTCTTTCTGCAATATCTTGCAACCGTACTAGGAGTTAAATCCAGAATTTTAGCTATATTTCGTGTTCCTAACAATCCTTCATTATACTGTTCCTCAGTTAATCCCAAATTAGGTTGATTTAATTTAATATTATTGAACCAATAAGGTGTTAACATAATACATCACCTTCTATGTATTAACTTTAGCTGCTCTATTTCTAATATGTCCATCTCTTCTAGCTTGTCTTACGGATTCTGGTATACCTCTAGTGTATCCTCTAGATTCATACAGTGTTAATTCAGACACATCAATATAGATATAATTAATACCGTCATTCACAGTTATTTTACCTTTCTTAGCTTTAGACATATTATTCAAAGTTTTTGAACTTCTACCCTCTTGGAATCCTAAGTTTTTATATTCCTCAACATTATCAATAGATATTCTTATTTCTACATCATCTTTATACATAGGTATAAGTCCTGTATACATATCAGATAATCTTTGTCTGAGTTCATCAGATACACTTCTAGATTTAGCTATTTCTGATAGTCTCGCCTTTGTTACAACACCTTCTGGAGATGCATAATGTGCTTTAATATTATCTGATATCTTTTTCTTAGATTCTTCTGTATGATTTTTACCATACATTCCATTCTTTTCACCTGATAAACTTACGCCATACATAGGATTATTACTACCTTTATTCTTTTCTAACATAATTTGTTTACACAATATACCTTCTGGTGTTTGAAAATATGTTTGAATTTTAGCAGACCTTTCTTCTAATTTACGTCTACCTTCTGCAGTTGTATAAAATTGTCTTAATGAATTACCTTGATTAATAGCTCGCTGTCTCATAGATTCTTCGGTCATATAATCTTTATAACAAATTCCTTCCCCACCAGGTCTAACATTCAAATAATCATCAGAATTCTGTGCACCATAAAATGCTATCCAATACTTCTCACGCTCATTCTTGAAATCATGACCATCCGGCTCATATATTACTTCAAGAATCTCAATCTCAGCACTTTCTTTATAGATATCATCAATTTCATGAAACCTTCTACCTCCAGAACCTGTATATCTTGGATTAAATTTCTTCGCAGCAATTGCCCCTATATACATATGACCTGTTGGATAATGTACTCTATAGATATAAGCAAACATATTATATATATCTACATCGGATTCATTTAAAATTTTAGGCATAATATTTATATCCTTGATATTTACTAATTTATAAATTAGTTTATTGCATTGGGTAAGCGACCACGTTTATCCCCCGTCAACTTGGAGTAACGGTACACATTTCGTATATATTTCCATACAAAGTGTCCTTTACTTGGAGCAGACACAAACTTTCTCCAAATCTTGACTGGCACTGCATAATAAATATATATATCTCCAGGCCCTCCATTAGTAGCTTTGTACTGAACTAAGACATCACCATTTCTGTCGCCGTAGTTTTTAATATTAATACAATAAGACCACAAATTAGAAGAACGTACTCTTATAAGATTTTCTGCAAGATTTCTCGTATTGATCGCAGCCATTATTTTACTACGATTATATGTAGGAACTAATCCCGCCTTGATTAAATCACTATATCCATACTTCTTAAGTGTTTTTTCTATATGTTGGATAATTTGTTCAATATTAGGAGATTCATATTCTTGAACTCGTTTCCCATTGATCCAATATGTAACATGAGGCCCTTCTTCATAATACAGAACTCTAATTCTGATATATCCATCTAAAATGTTATCTGATTTATCTTCAGAATAATCATATACTAAATCATCTTTATCATAGAAAGGATCATCTGTACGTTGAAATCCAAATAATTCCATAGCTTCTATGAAATCTTTCTTATAATTCTCATTGAATGATTCATCCATTTCAATGAAATTAGATGTGCCATTCTTCCAATCATGCTGACTTAACCAATGTGCAGCAGCTTTGAGTGTTGGAAAACCATCACAAGCAGTCCACCAACTACGTCCGCTAGGATATACCCATTGATGATTCTCCCATATACGTATGTAAAATTTGTAATCACCATATTCCTCTCTTTGGACTACAGAATATCTACTACTATCTGAGTCCTTTTCTTTTGTAACATAATATTTAACCCCGTATAGATTACGAGGACTAAATTTAATTTCAGAAGCTTTTATAATATTCATAACATATTTATTAAAGGTTATCTTCCCTTAGCATATCTACTCTTTTCATCTACTTCAGCTGTTGAACAATCTGTGCATACAATATAAGGTAAATCATCTAGAGAAGCCCATCTGATAGAATTATGTTTTTCGTATTTTGAAAAAATATTCAAACAATTTGCACAAACAAATCTATCATCACGAAGTTCATTGCTTACTTGTAAATACACATCAATCAGTTGTAATTCAAAATTATTAGTTGCAAGATCATATTTTCTTAGCATAGGTTTGATACACACTTCTTCAAAAGTATTACCATTATATACTTGCATAGATTCTGAAGTTTTGTCATAATAATATTGACCTGGTTTTAAATTTTCTGCAGGTAATTGATTCTTATTATCTATAATACCACAGAATAATAGTGGATGATTAGTTTCAAACATCTTCAGAATCTTCCTTATTAGATTGTTCCATAATCAATTGCTCAATAAATTTAACTGCAACTGCTGCAACCTGTGTAGCTTCTTTTATGATATTATCTATACCTGCAAGCTCAGGTCTTTTTGGTTTAGATGATAATGTTTCATTAATAGCTTCACACAATTCTCCAAATTCTTCTCCCAGAGTACATATCGCTTGACTATAACTATCATAATATACATCTCCCCAGAGTTCCGTTTGACGATTTCGCTCATTATCTACTAAACATATTGCCATACGTCTTTTGTCACATACACAATTTCCATTCACACCTCCACCACAGGTTAAACAGATTTGAGTAATACTATTCATCATCTAACTCCTTCAATATCCTTTCTAAAATCTGTTTTAAACCATCTTTAAGATGCTCTTCTAACAACAATGTATCTAATATATGGGATACTGTCAATATAGCTTCCTTATCATTTAAACACTTAATATCAAAAGGTGTAGCAATACAACAATATTCTCCAGGTTCACCATGTTGTTCTACTTTAGCTTGAAGTTGTTGTATTACCTGAACACAACCAAAGGGATCAGGTCCCTCAAAGAAATCATTCGGTAACTTAATGTGTATTATTTTACTATTCATCTATAACTCCCTTATTCAGCATATTCTCTAACAATCACAGTACCTTCAAATACTCCAAAATTTGTCGAAGCATCAAATCTATATTCTTCAGGAAATTCATCATCTCTCATAGGTCTAGTAAGATACCAAAGATCATCATCTTTCCAAGTTATATTAACAAGTTTTGTATTCGGTGGAAGATCTAATTCGGTTGTACCTCCAAAAGATCTTGCCCCCATATTACGACATCCTGACACTAATAAAAATAACAATGACAATACAATAAATATCAAATATAACTTCTTCATAAAACTCTACCACCTTCTAGGAATTTCGCGAATCTCTTTGCTTGGTAATCTGTAATATTTCTAACATTCTTTAATAATTTCCATTCAGACAAATCTACCATCCATGTTTTATCATCTTCAATATTAGGTAAATAATTTTTAATTAACGAAAGTTCATAAACTTCACGTTCTTTTAAATATTGATATGCATATTTAAGATATCTAACAGCATGAGCATAACTCACAACTTTACCATTTATAGAAAAGTTTCCTACTTTTTTATTTATTATAGCATAATATAACCATTCAGAATTAAGAAAGGTTAAATTAATGAATTCATCTTTTTGAATCATGAAATTACTTCTTGCTCCATAATCAGACCAACGTTTTTCAAGTGAAACATAATATTCTGTATAAGAATGTCTATCTTGAGGCTTGATTAAATTAATTCTATATATAGTACAATCTTTCACATCACAATCATGTGTTCTACTTGAACCATCTACCGAACGTTGAAATCTACTATATGACCAACTATTACTTGTAGAATAATCGTGTAAAGATATAGTTGATAAAATTGTATCACCCCATTTATGATTATCTTGCAATCTTTCTAATATATCTGAAAAATTACCGTATCTATTATCTTCTAAAGTACCATCAGCATAAGAAAATATCAAATACTGAGATGATTTTGGTTTAGACAAAAGAGATAATTCTTCAGGAATTTCAACAAGTTTTTTATCATCTAGAAGTCCTTGTATAATAGAAAATACAAATACTTTAGAAGCTACTTTTCGACCTTCCCAACCATATTTGTCTTTATAATATGTTATCTTATCCTTATCTTGATACTCTTTATATTCCTCTTCTGACAACTCTGCTTCTTGTTCTGCAGATAAACTATCTAAAATATACTTAGACTTCGGAATATCCTCTAGATTAACTTCGGATGTTCCAGGTGTGTAGAATACATTACCATCAGGTAATAAAATTCTATGCTCATCTGTCCATGCAAAATAAAGATTACCACCATTTCTTACAAGTATCCCTACAGTTTTACCGTGTAATATATCATATTCTTTTAAGATATTATTCTCATAATCTTTACTAAAATTTGTTCCTGTTTTAGAAATACGTATGAAAGATATACATTTATCTGATGGGCAAAAATATTCTACAATATCTTCTCTATTCTGCAACAATTCTTCAAATATATAACTATCATTAAATTCAAAATTATATATTGAAGCAAAAATTGGCAAATCTTCATCAAGATATCTTAATTTCTGAAATATAACTAGTGGAGTGTCTATTGATGCTTCATCACCTTCTCTGAGCTGCATAAAATCAACAATTTCACCTAATCTACATTCTACAGCATATACAAGAGTTTCGAGCATGAAAATTTGAGTATGAAGTTCTTCAACCTTTACCTGCAAACTTGTTTTCATACGTTCTATTTTCTGTTTTTGAATCCGTGCTTCATTACGTAAAGCTTGGATTTTATCGTCAAGCTCTTTTTCAATTGCTTTAATATCATCTTGAAGATTATCTATTGCATCTGTTTGAACTTTCTTCTGAGATTTAACGGAAGATAAAGATAAATCATTAGCTATAAGTGAATTTGAATCGTCAGTGTTACTATTCAAGTATAATTTACTATTGAGCTCTCCTAATGTTAAATTTTCATGTGTTTCAAATAATTGTAGATTAAGAAATTGATTTAGAATAAGAAATGAATTTTCTCCAAATCTTATAATAGTAAAAATATCATCAGTATATAGTATATCCCAGTTGCTTCCGAATCTAGTGATATATGTCTGTAACTTATCTAATAATAAATACTCTCTAAAAGCTAGTGGACTATCTTTCTTGAAATTACTATCTATATCACGTTTATATAAATCATCACTAATCATGTTGCCTATAATACTTTGTTTAGGATAGATGTATATTCTATGGTTGTTTGTTCTACCATCAATCTCTATATATGACCAATTAAATCCACCGTCAGATTTATACCAATCAGTGAATTTATTGAAATCAATAAATAATGCTTTACCTATAGATGGAAATGTAATTCTTTCTTTCATAATATTCAACCTTATTCACATACCTAATTCATCTAATTTAGCATAAACATCTTTCTTTAAGATTATCATTCTATCAGATAATTCATTAGCAATCCAGCTGAAATAATCAGACAATCTACTATATATGGCATCAAATTCAACACTAATTTCAGGCTCACCATATTCATCGATTGTTAATTCTATATCTCCGTCAATAGTATCATGATTTATTCCCCAAGTACTATTGAATATGAATTGAGCTTTAGGTGGTTTATTTGTTTTTGTATATTTAGGAACCCTATGTAATATTGCCCAAACTTCTGTACGCCAATGATTCTTAAGTCCATTATTTGGATATAAACATAATTTAACAAGATGTCCAATTACAGCTTGTGATTTTCCATCTAATTGACGCCTTATTTCTTTCAGTTCATTAGCCATTCCTAATATAGGATATCTTCTTTTAGTTATTTTCATCATATTCAACTCCTTATGACAATATACTATAACGAAATTATTTAAACAAATATCTTCGCTCTGCCTGTGTAAAATAACCTATTAGATAATCAGGATGTGTAACCTTTAAACCTTTAAGTAACTTTTCTCTTGTATATTCTTCTAAAGGATTAGAGGGTATATATGCCCATCCACCTCTAGATATATTTCGTTCTTTTGCTATATCTGTAGCTTCCTTTGCAGTGTACGCACTTATATAATATTTACTCCCTGTAACTCCTAATAAAAATTCAAACTGTTTCTTTGTATCAGGATGAAGAACCCACTCCTTCTGCTTAGCTAAATAATACTTCACAGTATCACTACCATAAGCTCTAGCTGCACCTCGCATATCACAGACCATCTCTTTTATATATTTCTCAGGCATAGGAGCTGGATTTAATATTACTCTACCTTCGTCATCCCAACCATCAGGATCTATGAACCACTGCCAATGATGTCGATTTTGAGGTCTACCCTTATGAAACCGCCAGGCTAAAGAGTATCCTATAGCATTGCGTTCAGCCTCAACAGGTGATCCTACACCTGTCCAATATTTAGCAGAAGACCAAAATTCAGAAGGTAAGAATTTACTCAAATCATGTGTAATACCTTGCCAAGTGATTCCCATTTTTCTACATTCTAAAAATACATACCATTTATGTTTACATATAGTTTTAAAATGTTTCCAACACAATATGAATCTATTCATAATACAGCTAACACCTCTTCCCACCATCTATAGCTATTTCAATCCGCATATTATATTAGTATGACAAAAATGTTGTAAAAAATACCTCTATTACCACCATCTATATCGGAATCCCTGGAATCCTTTTGATATAATTGCCTCATCAAGATATTTCAAATCATCTAAATACAATATACAGGCACCTTTCCAGATCCTATCTGTAATATCACATTTCTGTTCAACATCTCTTTGTATATCAAATACTCTCATTGAAGATTCAACTAAACCGTTCTTGATGAAATATACTTTATCACCTATATCTAGAGATTTGGGTACTTTATTCAAAGTCCAAAATTGGTAAGCATCTTCATTATTCAAAAATGCTTCAGTTTCGATATCATCATTTCTATATTCTGATTTGGGTATGGTTACCACGATATCCATATTCTTAGAATTCCTCTCTATGTATTCGCTTTAATGAGCTAAATGTGTATTAAATGAGAATATTACCTTTTATCTATCCTCCTAGGTGTGCTTCTTAAAGCGATACCTAAGAGATAAGGGGCAAACTTACCTAGCGGTATATTCCACACAATTCGCATCAAGAATCTAGTTATATTACTCACCTCTAACTATCAATTTACTAGATTAAAAGAAGTATAGAATCACCTTCAGATAATGCGATTTCGCAATCAGGACAATAATTCAACCAATCTGTATCTTCTTCATTTCTTATAGTTTGCCAACCATAATCTCTTATAGCTTGCACAGCATCTTCAAAAGATTCTTCAGATTCAGCTTCATCATAACATCCATCACATATAGGAATGTATCCATATATCAAACCTCTATATCCCGAATCAATCATTAGTACTAACTCACCCGTCTTCTTTTGATATCTTCCATAGTTTCTTCTAACTCAGCTGTAGGTTCATATGTTACACCTTCAGGATCACCATCAGCATCATAACTAACACATTCCCACCACTTCGGTTTTGCAGCATGTTTTGTTTTGATAACTAATCCTTGATCCTTCTGTACAAATAACCATACTTCATCACCATCTACATTTGTACCATGATAACCATCCCAACTGTCACATTCTTCTATAATCTTTCTTACTTGGTTACGATCTCCCGGATTAAAGTTCTTGATACTCTTACTCATTGATTAATCTTCTCCTTTTCTCTTATTCCGCCTTGCTCTTATATCTCTTATAATATATACCGCTTGAAGTATAAGTAATCCGAAATTAAGAACTAATACTGCAAAAGTATTCATCACTATAGCATAATATGTGAATAATATTGTTCCTATAGAATTTACAATTCTAATTTTAACAGGATCTCTAAATGTGAATGATATGAATACAATCACAGATGCAACTAGACCTAAATATTCAATAGGATTCATACTAATTCCCTTTACACTGATGGCAAACATAGTGTGAACCATCTATATACCAATCACCGCAATACTCAACCTCACATCTAGATACAAATAAATTAAATTCATTCTCAATCCTATCTTTCAAATCTTCATCACAAAGTACACAAGGATCACCATATACTTTGCAATCAAATTTTATAAAATTACCTTCATCATCTATTTCAGGTGTTATTGCTATTCTACCACGAGGAAAATAAGTATAGGATACAATACGATCATTAACCTTATACTTATCACATATATGTTTCCATTCTTCTTCATGTAAAAATCCACCAGATATTATAATATGTCTATCAATTGTTACCTTTTCACTATATATTATGAATTTATCTTCAGAATCAATATACCACCAAATACCATCCATAGGTATATTAGCACTTCCTACAATACTAATAGTAGCATTGATAGATTCTTTATCTAAATTTTTAATCGTTTTATCTACAACAATATTACCGCCCTTTTTACATTTTATAACTTTAATAATCTTCATATCAACATATCCTCTACTTCAACTATTTCTATATTAGATACTCCTAATATCTTCATCTTATTCTTATATTCTTCATAGAGTTTACCACCTCTACCTATCAAATAGCCTGGTCTGCTTGCAAAAATCTGAACTGTACCTGTAGTATTATTGATTTTAAATTGAACTTTTCTAAGATTTCCTAGACCACTCTGTAATTTCCATGCTTTTATCTCTTGTCGAACCTTTCTTCTATCTATATACATATCAATTACTCCTTACTCTTTTATCTATTATATAATAACGAAATTTTATCCAAATATATAGAGCTAATTTAGAATTAACTCTATCAGAATAAAATAATTATAACTATCCAACAAATGTTATAACAGCTGCACCATTACCGGCCCTACTTCCATTAGACATACTACCACTACTTACACCTCCAGTATATCCAGAACCTCCGCCGCCATAATAACCAGTACCTCCTGATACTCCGCCGCCATAATAACCTCCGCCGCCACCAGCTCTAGCAGATGTACCTCCTACTCCTAATGCACCATTAGCTCTAGTACCTGTACCTCCTGCAGATTGTGTTCCCCCATTAGCAGTACCGGGATAACTAGCATTACCTGTAGCAGCTGTTCCGCTAATACCTCCTCCATGTCCTACAGTACTAATTGTACCTCCTACACCTCCACCTCCACCTCCTGCAACAATGACCCTATTTCCAAGTGCAGTACCTCCTACACGAATATCTGTACCGCCTCCACCTGTTCCATTATTACCATCAGAATATGCAGCATTAACACCTCCACCACCATTCCATCCCCCAGAACGATTAGTAGCACCAGCATTACCTGCACCGCCAACATAAATATTTATAACTTGATTTGCACTAAGGGAATAATTACCAATAGCATAACCACCATTACCACCATTACCTCCTGCAGCACCATATACTTGAAATTGAAACGTACCAGCTCTAGGAGCTGTATATGTTTGAGCTCCTCCAGTATAATTATATGTTACAATAGGAACAGATTCACTCTGACTTCTATTACAAGTTGTACAAGCTCTACTTCTAACTCTGTTTGAACCAGAAGTTGACCATGCTCCCCAATTACCCCATACATGATTTTGACTTTCATTCTGTTGTTGATTACATCCTGAAGTAGAACATGTCCTAACACGATAATGTTGATTTGCTGCATTTGATGGATGAGTATTTGTAAATGCAGGCCAATTAGGCCATATATGAACATATTCTCCTAAACAAGTTGGACATCTGTGATTGACAGCACTATTACCTCCTGTAAAATTGATCCAAGTATGTGCATTCAATTGTTGCCTATTACAGGTATCTAGATTACAATTACGGCTATGATTTGTTACATCAAAATCAATCCATGTATTAGGCCAGATGTGTACTTGATCTTCTGTACGATTGCAGATATTACAAATTCTTCTATGATTTGTTACATCATAATTAAACCAATCACAATAATCATGATCTTCACTCTGCTCCTGTGTTTCATCACAATCATCAAATAAACATATTCTATAACGATAATGCTGATTAATTGAATCTATAGGATGTGTATCCGTGAATGGAAACCATTCAGGCCAATCATGTAGACTATTATAACACATACAATTATCTATACCTGTTAATTCTTTCCATTGCTGTACCATAGTACAAACTATATGATTTACATAATCATTATCAGAATTTTCCGTCCATGCCCATATAGAATTATTGAAAGGGATAAACAATATTTTATCAGAAGTTATATCAGTTATTAATTTATTAACATCAATTTTACTAGGAATTAATGGTATAGCTATTTTACTATCTAATTTATGTTCAGTTGAAAATTTTAATTCAATCACAGCCATATATAGAACCTCCTATTATAATAATAGAAGGTTGTTATATACAAAAAATGAATGATTTCATACTTTATGATTAGGATACAGGATATCTAATACACCAAACATCTTAGCACCATCAGGAGAAACAGGTGTAGCTACAGGAGGTATAAGATATTGTATACCTTTATCAATATTCCCACGATTTTCAAATATTTCAAATGTCTCTGGTTCAACATCACTGTTAGTTACTGTGAAGACTCTCTTGGTTTTATCTAGATTTGTAAGATACCTTATTTTCAGACTCATCTTAATTTCCTTTCATATAATCTAGGATGATATTTGCTGGAGCTTCACCAATTAGCTTAGCTTCCAACAATTCCTCTATAATATATTTGATAGATATTTTACGAACTTCTTCACCAAAATCAATGAGCTGTGTTTTCAACCATACAGCATCATTTACATGATCTATAACAGATTTACCAAATCGCTCCATGATACAACTAGAAAGCACATTTAGATTTAAATTAATCTCACCTAGAGTTTGATCTAAACCATTATCTAATTTTGTATTCATAATACCTCCTTTTCTAATTCACACAATATTTCAATTCTACCTTCAGATTCTGTACCCAAGATGAATTTCAATGCTCTAGCTATATCATCAATATTAAGTTTACCTTTGAAGGTTAAAGAAAAATCACTCAAATTTACAATTTCAGATAGATTAATTTTAGATGATGGTATACTTTTTGAAAAATTAATTCTAGAAGATTCCGATTGATGTTTTACAAATCCATTATTAGCTACAGTTTCTTTATATTCTACTGCACCAACTTCGGAAGGTATTAGATTGATACGTCTAGCCTCATCAAAAGATAATTTATTAGTTAAGAAACAATTCCATAACTTCAATTCTTTTGTAGTTAATTCCCTACATCTTGCAGGGTTGAAATCTGTTAAACTTCTCTTCACATATTGATATAAAGTCTTATAACCTACACCTAACATCTTGATTATATGTTTATATGTAACTCCAAACACATTGTGTAGAAGAATTAGATATTCCTCTTGAAGGTCTCTTGACATATCTTTGAATTCCTTCCAATTCTTAGGTGTAGCTAATGGATAATCTTGAATTCTAGCATCTGAAATATTGTTAGATACATCTTCAACCGTTGAATCTGAGATTTTGATTTCACCTGTAGCTACAAATGCTCTCCATGCTCTTGATTGATCTGGTCTCATTCTTCTCTGTGTTGGTTTAAATTTAATACCCGATTTTCTCAAGTATATATGTAATGTTGAATCGGCTATACCAAACATATCAGCAAGATTACACATATTCATACCGAAAGCTAAATCCAGATATTCAAGATACTCAAGTTGTATATCCAATGGCATAGATTTGAACTCATCCCATCTTTTAGGTTCGGTCAATCTATAGCTTTTCATCTTCCCATTCAGATTATGTAATTGCTTCTCGGTCATGTGATCACTAGGTAATCCAAACCCTTTTTGTTTGATAGGTACATGCTTTCTCGGAATCTTTCTACCAGATCCATTTGAACTGTTATCCTCTCGATATACTTCTAATTCGTCCATTTCATATTTCCCCTTTTATGTATTTATATGTGAAATTCCGCAAAATGATTTTCTAACTTTAATTTCATCTCGTGTGAATATCCATATAGGTCCAGTAAGGTCTTCACCATAACTATTCATTTTAACATGATAGAATTCACCATCAAAGTCAATAACAGTACCCCATTGACTTCTATACTCATCATTCCATTCCTTATCATATTGTTTCATCTTGAAATCAACTTGTTTACCTATCCAACTTGCTGACATATTCTAACTCCTTGTATGATTTCTAATCAACCGTCTTTCATTAAGTAATCTCGCTCTATCTTCTAAAGATAATTTATAAGCTCTCGGAGCAATATAACAGATTACACTACTACAATTATCACACATCTTAGGTGTGCATCCTCCGTGTTTATAAGCCTCAAGCTCATATTCAGCTTCAAGTGCTCGTTTCTTCCAATTTATTCTAGTAGAATTACTCATCTCTAAGTTCCTCTATCTTCGATTTTATTTTGTCCCAGAATATTCGTCGATCTTCTTCTGTTATTATTCCAAAGTCATATAATGCTTTACCGTAACCTGATAAACCTTGCATAGCTTGATCTATTGTCTGATTCCCAGCAGCTACAGCTTCAATTTCAGACTTAATTCTATCCTGAATCTTATCAATCATATTATTCACTCAATTCTTTAAATGGTTGAATTCTAGATATTACTACAAACCCATCTGATTGACTATATGTGAATAAAAGTTCAGTACAACACTTCTTGAAATAAGTTATTCTCTTATTAGAATTAAATTCATCATCGGCAACAGTTAGAATATAAGTCATAATATTGAATCCACCTATAAGGTTACGATAAATATCTTCAAATCGTTCCATATTGAGTTCAATATCTACACCTCTTGCATATATAGATGTATTTCTAAATTCTTGAAGATGTTTATCCCAAGCAGCTAATATAATAGAATGAAATTCTGCCACATCTAAAACTTGATCTGACATCATATGTAATCCAAAAGATGTACTATCTTTAAACATTTCATGAACATTCTTAACTAAATCATCAAAAAATGTTTGAAATTCTAGATTTATACCCTCTTCGTTCACTAGCGGTGGCATACGTTGAAGTAATATATTATTAACAGGAACTCTCTTTGGTTGTGAATCTGCATAAGGTAAATAACTATTATGATTCCCTTTTTCAGATGGAGATATTATATCATCAATATTAGTCATCCCAATTAAACCTTCTTTTGGTAATATCTGCAAATGACATCAAAGCATGTGCTAAATTATCACTTGGTGAAACTGGACCTCGAAATACATGAACCACTTCTCCTGAATGTAGAATTTCAACATTGAATACATCTTCACCGATATTTGTAAGCTTTACATCATACCCCTTCTTCATTAGATCTGTAAGCGGTGTTGTGATACACATCTTCTTATTCTCCTTTATGGATTATTTGATTTATAACATCTATAACGAAATTTTTACATAAAAAAGTCAACCCCATAATTGAGGTTGACTTAAGATATTAATTAAAACTATTCAACGGGATCAATTAATCTCAATGCAATAGGTAATCTAATATTTATAATATCACCGGAATGTAGAGTTACTTTATTATCTCCAGCATATACTTCAAGAATATTACTAAACGCATTTAGAAGATTCTCATCACTATGATATTTACTTAAAAATACTTTTCCTAATTGATCTGATGATTTGATACCTGGTACAGATATTACTTGAGTAAATCCTCCCTCATCATTAGGACCTTCCCAATTTTTACCAAGTTCTAATACTGATTGTATGATCTTACCTCCACTTAATTTTGTTACAGATATTGTTGTTAATTCTTTCATCATGATCCTTTCTATCTAATAAATAATTTTAAAGTATATCATCTATATCTATCTGATGTATATTTATAGTACCAACACCGCCATTAGTAAGTCCACCATTAACTTGTATATTTGTATTATTGATATTACTAATACTACCATAGTTGTAAAATACAGTTATACATCCTCCACCTGATCCTCCACCTCTTGCACCAGACATATTAGTAGCTTGACCTCCTGAACCTCCATTTGAACCTCTAGATTCTAATAAACCTATATTGTTTAATATCTGGTTAGCATATAATATTAACAAACCTCCTGTACCTGATCCTCCTGAAGTACCTGGCTTAGTACCTACAGCACTTCCACCTGCACCTCCAGGGCCACCGGGATTACCTGCACCGCCACCTCCGCCACTATTAGAACTACTACCAGATCTACCTGCTTCCCCTGGACCTCCACATAATATACCTACACTATCAATCAAACCTGTGCCGGCACCGGGACCACCTATACTAGGCTGAGTACTACCAGCATAACCCCCTCTACCGGCTCCACCACTATAAGAAGAACCACAATAAGCAGAATATCCTTGAAGTAATGGATTATAATCAGAAGTAGTATCACTACATGCAGGTATTGTTATATAACTATTAGTATCATGATCCTTCCACAGATGCACACTTTGACCTACAGCATGTGCTCCCCTACTAGTCATACTTATTGTACCATTATTTCTTAAAGTACCTGTTACATATATTAAAAATCCCTTTCTTCTAGTTCTAGAAGTTACCATAACACCATTATTAATAGTAAGATTTCCGTCAATTCTAACAATTAACATTGTTCCATCTGCCTGAATATCTCCCCAATTAGGGCCATTTAACAAATTAACACTATCTCGAATATTAACTAACTCTGTATTATATGTAACTCCATTGCAAGTAACATCATAATAACCATCACTATAATTACCAGCATTAGCTGCAAAATACAATAAAGATTCAGGATTACCTACCCTTAAATTAAAAACTATAGGATCACATTGAATTACACTATTTATATATAATTTTGCAGTTAATATAACATCAATAATTTCTATATCATCTACAACAACTTCACCATCTAGATTAACTACATCTATATTACTAGACTCCCAAACAACATCATATACATCATACAAATCTGATATAAGATTCAAATTATGTAATATCATAAGTTGTGAAGAATTTTCACCTCTTATAATATCCCAGAATTTAGATAACATTGTTATAGATATTTCATCCGATACCATATTATAAAATTTAGATTGTGTTTTAAATTTAATTTCATCAAATATTGTTAAATTCCATTGATTCTGCTCTGCCTTAGTCCATATACCTTCTATATCATAATATAAATCATCTATACTGTTCCATTCTACATCAGCTGTAAAATATCCCAATTCATTCGAAGGTATAATCGATACTTTAGGAGGGATTATAATTTCTTCAAGTATGTTTACTATAGACATTGATTGTCTATCATCTACACTTCCCATAGCTGTTATGCTAATATCTTCATATTTAGTATTAAATACATCACGATACCTATCTAAAGGTTGATCTCCTACTATAAATTCACGTCTAGCTGCAGAACCCCATTTAGATATATTTATTTCAACATTTTCCAAATCACCTTGAATTAATGATACTTTAATCTCAGGATCAGGTAAATATGCATTATCAGGTATATTCCACCAGGTTTCAATGGGATCAGTACGAGGTTTTCTATATTCAGGTTTATCTGTATGAGCTATCACCATACCTGATCCTAATATGAAACCTAATTTTGGAGGAGACCATCTTTTACCTCTAAGTAATTTACTTAGTACAAATATATTATTAAATCCTACTTTTACAATATATGCATTAGATGTTATAACATATGATGCATCATTTATAATTACTCTATACTTCCAACCCTTCATATAAGATTCAATATTAGCCAGAATTAAAGTGCTATTGATAGCTCCAGCTATATTTAAGAACCCATTACCATCATTCTCATCTAATTGCCATTGATATGTTGCAGTTGAGATATTGAATTCACCTTTATTATCTATACCTAGTGTATATGTACTACCTTGTTTGAATAAATTTATACCTTCTAATACATTTAGATTTATTATTACATCTAATACAGTTATGCGAACATAACCATCACCTTTATTACCTGTAGTAGCTTCACCTGTCCTAGGATCTTCAAGTGTATTTGCTCCACCAATTACAGTTATATTAGAAAATACAATACCACCAATATGTGCAGTATGGCTAGGTGCACCAGGTATATAAGGAGATCCACTTGCACCTCCTGCACCACCATTAACATAATTAGTTGCGATTGCAACAGCACCTGCACCACCAGAACCTGCACTTATTTCATTACCTGCTGTACCTGCTGTACCTGCTGTTCTAACATTACCTCCATTATTCTTAAGACGGCCACCGCCACCGCCGCCACCGCCGTTATAACGACCTCCGCCACCGCCACCGCCACCGCCAGGAAATCCCATGACGGCTACAAGTGAGCCTGTATTAGTTGTAAGTGTAGGGGCAGTAGAAGAACCACCACCACCATGTGCTGATTGAGAAGGTGCACCACCTCCATTAGCTGTACCATAATATGTCGCAGATGTACCAATATTAGCATCACCTGCTACACCATTTATATTACTTACATTTCCACCTCTGGAACCATAATAACTAATTTCTGTACCACCTATACCTCGTCCGCCTCCGCCACCTCCGCCTGGAGCTACTATAAATCTATGTGCCGGAGTATTCACATCTATACAAATATCAGTAGCACCGCCACCGTTACCACCACTATTATCTACACCTGCATCATTTTCAACACTACCGTCACCTTTACCACCAGGTCCACCTCTATTCCAACCATTGGTACCACCTACAAGAATGGGAAAATTAATTTTCTTCTTAGTATCTAATATACCTGATATATAACCTCCGGAACCGCCCAATCCTCCCGGAATCTCAACTGTACCACCTCCATCAGCACCTTTGGCGCCCCAAGCTTCAAATTTATATTTACCTGTAAGTAAAGTAATAGATTGCTCTATACCAGAATAATCAAAATTGATTATATCATCAATCTTGAATTTTTCATTACCTGATAAATTATTACCACTATATATCATAATAATATCACCTATTTCTTAGGAAGTTCAACACATAAATAATGATTCGAACCCATAGGACCATTAGCTAAACATGTTATCAATATAAGTTTAAACCGTCTATCTTCTACTTCTATATAATCACCATTAGCTAATCCTAAAGTTGTACCAGATATAAAATACATATCATCTAGAAACCCTCTTTGACCTGTACTAGCATGACCATAAGCTATATTAGATATTGCATATATACCTCGTGTATCAGGGTTTCTTAATGGAACATACGGCATAGTTGGATGATTTACAACAGCAGCACCTTCGGCTACAGATGTTTGAATTGGATGATCCATCACAGGTATATTATTTGCAGTGTTGAGAGGGTTAGCTAATACACAAGATCTTCTAGGATCTCTATCAAAAATTTCACCATCAGGAACCCCAACAAAGAACCAACCACCACCGGAAGTTGAATACGCAGATGAATTACTGAAATCAAATACGATTATTCCACGAGTCTTGGATATATTATAATATATATCAATATCAGGCGCTGCAGGAGGTACAGTTAAGGCTGCGCCATTAGATGCAAGTAACAAATTCACAGTATTGTTATGTTGTCTATCAAATACACCATTAACTCCAGCATTTCCAGGAGTATAGTTTCTCACCATATTCAATCTAATTTGAACACTATTAGTAGTTCTTATATCTTGAGTAGAAGGTGTACCTACGTGAGGTAAAATTTGAAAGAATATAGGTCTATTATTTGTATCAAATGACCTCAATACAGCAAACTCTGTTGCTGAATTAGATGCAATATCTGTCCAACCTGCTCCAAGAAATAAATCTACAATCTTATCGTATATTTCACCTTTTTCACATGTAATCGAATTAAATAGAGCCATAAATTCCACCATCCTTAAATGATACAACCCTAACATCGTATATTACAGATATGTTAGCGTTACTAGTATTTACTACACATATACAGATATCACTATTTTCATCAATATTGACAACATCAGCAGTATTTGAATATATGTTAGTTTTTGCTAAACTTTGATACAAAATGTTCTTATCCTTCATATTATCATATATGAATACAATCAGATTCTCACTATTAGTTATGTTATCGAATCTTATAGTTTTTAACTCGTAAGCTGTATATCCGCAATTTAGTTTTAATTCGTATTCAGCTTTTGGACCAATATCTAGTTTACCTTTGAGTATTTTCAACTCTTGTTCACCCCCAGTACCAAATTGACAACACAAATCTACAATAACATTATTAATGTTACCATATACATGACTTCTACCTCTCGATGTTATTTCTCCGAATGCCATATTCCCTAACGGCAAATCATCAACTGTTGGAATATTACCAGATGTTATGAATTTTAGATTACTCATGAATCTAATATCATTTAATCTCATATGTATAATTCCCTCCCTAAGGTCATATTATTACTTACCTTAATTATCAAAGGTTCATATTAGGATATAATCTACATCCTTACTAATCTAAACCATTTAATTTTCTATATATTCCTGTATGTAGATTTGGAAGTAGAGGTATTAATCCACTTTTAAAATTATTGATAAATACAAAATCATATTCATCTGAAATTTTGATATCTACTCCATTAACATACATTGAAGCATTAGAATCAGTTGTTGATAAAATTGAATTAGTAATCCATTCCGGAGGTGTATCTCTATCTATATTTGCAGCCTGTATATCTTCTATAGTATTCTGTATATAAACAGGAAAATTAAGAGGTACTACAAGAGGTCCAGTAAAACTATTACAATTAAACATGAACCCCATTAGATGCATATGTACATTCTCCGGGAATTGTAAAGGTTTATTAAATGAAGTACATCCCGATAAAAAATCATTTCCAATTTGAAACCTTTCACCCACTACAGGAACAGGAAATGTTATAATTTGATTGAATGAAATACATCCTGATAAGAAACTTGAAGATAAAGACCTAATCTTATCAGGTATAGGAGATAAGGATACAAGATTAGAAAAATTAGTTAAGAAATCACGAAGTTCTTCATAAGGATAAATTGCGTTCACCTCAGGTTTAGAATCCCAATAATTACCAAATTCTGCCGATATTACATCACTTTTCTTGAATGTGATATCTTCAATAGTGATATTAGTATTAGAAGGAGCATACGTACAACATTTTGACATATCTGCAGATGATTTAATTTTCACAGTAGTGTTATCATATAATTTCAATGTTAACCATATCACTTCAGAAACTATTGGTTCAGTTTCTACAATTTGAACACTTATTATCAAATCGAACGCTTCTTGAATTTCCTCACTATCACCTATAGGTTTACACACTAAATCACCATCAAATAACCACACAGCTACAGCTAGATTTATAATAGGTATAGCATTAGCATGAAATCTCAATTTATCGATTTCAGGTACTTCAATTTCTTGTAAATATTCTGTACCACTTTCTTGCCATTCATCTATCCCTAAATCAACAGTTACAAGATAATGTTTTCCTGACTCAAATCTATGTTTACAATATACTTTTAATTCTTTCATTTTACATGCTTCCTTACACTCTTACTAGTTTTCTAAATGGAGATGTAGTCCTATTGTATAGTTGAAACTTTGATTGTAATGCTGCAAATTGGGTTGCATCTAATCCAGCTATTTTAACCCCTTCTACATACATTGGAGCTGTATTAGAATTTGTAGATAATGTATTATCGGATACATTCACAGTATCGATATTTAATATATCAGGAAATACAGTTATAATATTTGTATAATTATGACAATTGTAGAGAAAATGATTAATAACTCTATAACCTCTTAACCCTTCAGATATAGTTATGGGTTGATTAAATGAAGTACAACCCGTAAGGAAACTATTAAGACAACCTTCTCCTACTACTCCTTCAGGTATTGTGATAGGTTGATTGAATGAGGTACAACCATCAAGGAAATTACTAAGACAATACTCACCAGTTACATTACTAGGTATAGTAATAGATGAATTAAGAGATGTACAACGACTAAGGAAATTACTGAGACAACTATTACCATTCACACCACTAGGTATAATTATAGGTTGATTAAATGAGGTACAACCATATAGAAAATTCTGAAGACAATTATTACCCTTTACTCCACTAGGTATAATTATAGGTTGATTAAATGAGGTACAATTTTGAAGGAAATTACTAAGACAAATGTTCCCAGTTACTCCTTCAGGAATTGTAATAGGTTGATTGAATGAGGTACAACCATATAGAAAATTCTGAAGACATCCCTCTCCTGTTACTCCATTAGGTATAGTTATAGGTTGATTGAATGAGGTACAACCTCTTAGAAAATTCGAAAGACATGCAAGACCTGTTACTCCATTTGGTATAGTTATAGGATGATTGAATGAAGTACAACCATACAAGAAACTGTCAAGAGACCAACTACCGGTAACCCCTTCAGGTATAACAATAGGTTGATTGAATAAAGTACAACCTTGTAATAAACCTCTGAGACAATTGGTACCAGTTACATCTTTAGGTATAACAATAAGTTGATTGAATGAGGTACAACCGTATAGGAAACTCGGTCCCATATTAGTAATCATACTAGGTATTTTAGATAATGAAATTAAATTAGTACAATTTCTAAAGAAATTACTTGGTACTGTAGTTATATTCCAATCTTTCCCAAATTCTACACTTATTATTTGATCTTTAGTGAATGTAGTACCATTGACTGTTAGATTTGCAGTTGCTGCTCCTGTTGTACAACACGCTGTAACATCCGTAGAGGTTTCAGCGTATACTACACTATTATCATCTAATATAATCTTCAAGAATCCATCAGGTAACTCTACCTCAGGTTCTTCAGGTACAGATTCAACTTTTGTTATGTTTTCAAACGCTTCTTCAATAACTTCCCTATCACCTTCATTAGCCACTATAGGTGTGCAAATCAAATCCTCTTCAATGAACCAAACGCCTACAGCTAAATTGATTCCAGGGAGAGCTTTCGCATGGAAATTCAATGTATCAAGTTCAGGTACTTCGATTTCTTGTAAAAATTCTGAACCATTTTCTTCCCATGCATCTAAGTCTAGAGGTAACGTGACTAGGTAAGTTTGATTAGAAGTAAATTTGTGCTTACAGTATACTTTTAATTCTTTCATTTTTATATAACCCTTTCTAATTTAAAATACAAAATCATAATCTTTATAAGCTCTTGAGACTCGCTGTACTACTCTATCGAAAATTTTATCACTAGCTTCTGCTAGATTGATCATTTCTTCAGGTTTGTATACATCATGACCTATAGTTCGTTCATTCGGTGTTTCTTCTATCACATTAACTCTTATCTTATTTTGATAAGTAGTTATACCGATATTGATAACCATCTCATGTAAGTCATCATCAACTCTTTTATATTTTGGTCCCATATTCGGAACTTCATATAAAAGTGTAAACCACATATTAAATATATTTGGAGAAATCTTATATTCTAATGCTCCATCTATATTCTTATATAGATATTTACCTACACGGTTAACTTGTTGATTTGCTTGTGGATTACCAAAGCTATCATGACATAGTATCTTCATAATTAAATATCTTTCTAAGGTTCTAATTTACGCCAAACCCCATTTGTTAATTGATAAGCTATTCTATTTCTCTTCCATTCTGATCCATCAAATCTCCATATATAATCTGTATTGATTACTTCTATACTTGTTGTAGAGGTAGCAGCATCATTCCAATGTAAAGTTACACCGGTGTTACCTGAACCAATCCAACCAACTGTCAAAGTAAATCTACAAGTTCCCTTTGGGGGAATCTCAGGAGCATCAGGGAAATTGAAAACATAAGGTTTTCTAGAACGAGAATCATTTGCCCCCCAAATGCTTGGAAGTCCAAATGCAGTTTGAGGAGGTCTCTGACCTGTATGAACTGCACCAGCTCTACCATTATAGGAACAATTAGTAGATACTCCAGGTACATAATGTGATGAATTCCTAACTTGACCAGAACTTGATCTACATTCAACATAAAAATTATAAGCTATTCCCCCTACAGGTCCTGCTGTACCTACAACGGCACTAGATGTGAATTGTTGACCTCCTGAATTCATAGAAGCTAGATGAAATGATATACTTGTAACTTTAACAGCAACATTCAAAGGATTTTGGAAGGTTCTACGAAGACCTCCTCCATCACTATCCCACCAAGATTTAAGAAACCATGTAGCAGTTTGAGGGTCTATAGCAATACCATCACTTACTCTATATATCAAACCCCAAGAACCTTGACTTACTTGTGTACTACTATCTCCAGCTTCCCGTATCTCATAAGGTTCCCATCGTTCCGGCCCATCCCGTTTAATCCAAATAGGATACACATCCCATATAGCAGTTATTGTACGATTACTTGTCACAGTAATATAAGAACCTGACCACCCCATAAAAGGTATAGCTGCACCTCTACTAGGAATTGGAGGAGGAGATGCATCAGCTCCATAACTTACTAATTGTTTCTTAAGTTCTACACCTCTATCCATAAATATAACAGTATAAGTTGCAGATTTCCATTGAGCATAAAGTATTAAATCTTGATTAACATTTGCAGGGATATTTGCACTAGCTTGATATGTAATACCTTTACCATCTACCTGTGTATTCCAACCATTAAATGTAAATGATGTACGATCAGGTATATAAGGATGTAATTTAAGAACTTGATCTCTCTTCTTAATTTGAGATGGAAATATATTTAATTGTGCTCCCATAGGTGCACCATCTCCACCCTCTATTCCAGCACCATTACCATGATATACTACATCAAATTCTGTACGATACACAGGAGTAATACCTGACACTATATTACTATCTAAAGACCATCTACTACCCCATGTTGAAGCACTTTCTTGAGATATCATCTTGAAATAATATGATGTACTATGATTTAGGCCTCCAAATGTTGCCCAACCAGATGTAGTATGTATAGATGAAGAAGATGATGAATTTCTCCAATTACTCCATGTTGTACCATTTGTACTGAATTGATATTGAAAAGAAGATACAGCGGTATTCCCTGTAGACCAATTTAATGTTACACCAAAATAATCCATTGAATTAATTGAAATTGTAGTTGAATGTAATGGAGGCTCTGGAGGAATTTCAGTTGGTATTGTACCTCTATAAATAGAAGATTTACCTACACCTCTCTGCCATGCATTCCAATGATTTTGTGCTATATCAACTAGATGAAATCCAACACTAATAGTTACATTACCAGTACCTACAGCATAACTAACTTGACCAGGATTTATCACAGTACCAGTATTGTAATTACCGATTCTCCATATATGACCTCCCACAGCAAATCTCATATAAGGAGTAGTTTTTCCTCCTACACCTGTTTGTGTTGAAGAACAAGCCAATCCAGCATAATAAGCGGCTCTTTGACCCGCTACATCTATAGATAAACAAGAAACACCTGGATTAAAACCTGTATGAGTACTACCACTAGGAGTATGTCCTGTAAGGCTATTTATACTTATATAATTACCATTTCGAGTATAATTTACAGACACAAAACAATCTAAACCAGTTTCATGAAGATTAATTGCGGGCATAACTACTATCTCCTAAGACTTCAAAAATTACATCAAATTTAATTTATCCCCAACCTATTCCAATAGAACCCGGAGGTACACCCAATATACCTGGTTGAGAACCTGAAATATATAATCGAATTCCACCAAATGTGATATAATTTGTATCAACGGTTATATTTGCTCCTCTTGTTAAACCACTACTTGTTATTGTACTTACATTTGAATGACCTACTACAGTTAATGTACTATTTAGTCTAGCAGGATGTTGTACAATTAAGTTGGAATTTATAGTTGTAGTTTTACCACTACCATCACCTATAGTTGTATTTCCTCGTATATAATTGTAAGTAAGTCCATTGACAGGATTATTCATACCACTACCTACATCCGTAGGAGAATTACCATTTATTTGTAAATATCCTCTTGTAATTATGTTTGGTAAATTATTTCTTAAAGTTTTTAATTCATCTCCCACTATATCAATCTTCTGATTATTAGATAAAGCTACTAGAAGATGGTCCCAACTTAGATTATCATCTATACCTCTGATATTATTAGTAAGTACCTCACCTCTACCTGAAACATTTAATCTACCTCTAACAGCTGTTCCGGAAGTCATACCAGATGTATTATATAACTTACCATCACTACCTTCCATAGATAGCATTCGTCTAGATTGTTTTCCGGTCTTAAGTTGAACAATATCAGGACGAGCTATAGGAGCAGTAAAACTATCCCATGTAGCTCCTACACCTGGTACAGGGGAAGCTTGGATATATGTTTCTGCTACAGGTATAGATGCTCTTGGAGCTCCATCTGGTCCTAATTGATGCCATGTATAATTACTTGAACGCCTCATAGCTGCTATATTCTGAGGTATAGTTTCCAACGCTCTAGCTTTCTCTATAGGTTGGTCAATATCTCCATTTATTGCTTCTATATCTCCATGAAATAATTTAAGTGTACCTGGCGCTACTATATCAATAGGATTAAGTAATTGATTAGAAATTACACCAGGTTCAATTACCTTTGTTCCAAATAAGGCGGAAGGCAATAATTCATCACTTTGATATGTAGTCAATACTGCTAAACCACCTCCAGTATCTATAACATCTTCTACTTGAAGCTTTACCATAGAAGTGTTAGCACCACTTTTAATCCTTGTATAGTAGTCACTAGGATTACTATTATCCATATCTATTACTGGATTAGTTTTAACATACTGCTTCTCAGGCTCATCAGGTACTAATCTAGGAAGATTTGCTGTATCCGAAGGTACACCTGGATTATATTGAGGTCTAAGTTTACGACGATAGTTATTACTCATTATGAAATTAACATAAGAATTAGGTACAGTAAATACTACTTTAGCAGACCAAGGCCAATGACCTGGTCCTATGAAAGCACCGTCTTGATGAGGTCTATCATGTATTATTCCTGTTGATTTTGTAGCAGTTAATCCATTTATTATAGATTTACTTGTAAATCCTGTTAGAAGCACATAAAATGGATTTCTTATTTTATCAGAAAGTAATACTCTCAATCTAGGATATTGATTATTCTCAAACGAAGGTGCATCAGTGGTGAAATCTGGATCATGTAATTTACTATCAGGTATAGATACATTATCCCATTCACCTGGTTGAATTATTATACCATCTACTATCTTGATATACTCTTTCAAACCATCTAATATTTCATCAGAAAATCTATCGGTTGTCCTTGTATCTACATCATGAGTTATAGGGGCATCTATTGGATGTTCATTTATATTAGGTCCTACAACTCCATCTGGTAAGGGAGTATCTACGTTATGAATAAGGGGTCCATAATCTATTACTTCTGTACACCAAGCAGTATCAACACTAGCAGGATTACATGTTGCAGTTTCTAATATTCTACCTATTCCACCAAAATATTCACCAAATATTGTATTAGCTGCAACCAAACTTGTATTAGGTGGAAAGGCGATATCACGATAATGAGGCCCTTCAATAGTATCTGTACCAACTTGTAATAACATAGAAGAACCGTAACTTATCATTGAATTAAGCCACTCTTTTTCAGTTGCAGGTATAGCTGTAGGATCTTCAGATATAATCTGTTTCAGATAAGCTTCATATGTACTATAACCTACTACTCTACCTTCATTTACAATATTTCTAGGCATGAATTATCACTCCTTATATACCTCTTCGCCAATTACCGCTATTTCTAATCCAGATTAAACCTCGTCGCCACGTATTAGAAATTCTTATCCAAACAAACCCTCTTCTCCAAGTTCCTGATGTTCTAATATTTTCTGTAGGTTGACTACCTGTTATTATAACAGTAGCATTCCTATCATTTGACCATGTGTTAGTACCAGATACAGTTATTAATCTCCATATAACTGTTGTATTAACATTATTCAACATACGTCTATATAATTCATCTTGCTCAGCTCTAGTGAAAGTTATAGTTTTAACACCTGCGTTACCTATACCTGTTCTAGTTAATATGAGATTAGTACCAACTCTTAATTCTAGATTATATGCAGCACTTGTAATTGATGGTGTAACTGTTGTAATTGAAGCTACACTTGTATCGGAATTTAGTGTATTACCAAGATTAAAATCAGGTGAAGCTGATATAGTACCTATATTAGGTACAGTAAAATTCATCCAACTACTTTCTCTAGTACTTGCACCACCAGTATTGCCTGTAGATCTTAATCTAATTCTACCTGATAATCCTGGTGTAACACCTGTGGTTCTAGAAATAGTTCCGGAAGTTGCAGATGGATTTCCATGATCTTGCCAAACCCCTGTAGCCTCTATTTGGGATTCTATTTTAGTAGCAGCTATATTAGTAGCCCAATTAACAGGTATAGATGTTAATAATGTTGGAATTACAACACTATGTGATGAAAATTCGATTTGTGTAGATAATGATCCAGTTGTAAATGCAGTTTGGCTACTAAATGAAGTAACAAATGGTTCATATGTAATCGTTTGAGCATATTCTGCTGTATATGTTGCATTAGGTAATAAAGGATTTTTTCCTTGAAGGTCCGTTATTTTAAGATTAGTGTATGTACCAGAAGCAGATGTACTATTAGGAGGAGTAATAGATACGCTAGAAGGGCCTCTAATAACTATAAATACATTTATACCAATTGGAGCACTTCCTACATAACTCCAACTTCCAGATAATAAATCTGGAGCAGTATATGTGAAACTAGCAACATTCCATGACATATATTATATTTTCCTTATCATCGACTAAGAATTAAAACCATTGAATATGAATATCACCATCAACGGCACCAGCAGGTACAGTTGCTGTAGGTGCTGCATTACTATGTGTTATCTTTCCACCTGTTACAGCTAATATAGCTTGTCTTACTCTTTCAGCTGACCAAGATGCAGAATCTTCATCTATACCCTCTTCTGCAACTTCTTGAGATACAAGATACATAGAAAATATAAATTGAACAGCTTCATCTATAACATTCATCAATAAATTTGAATCTGCTTTCCAATGAGCTTCTATAGCATTTTCTTCACTAATTCTTATATCTATATCATGTCCAACTGAACCTGTTAAATCTACCCATTCTACAGCAGTATTATCATCGTTTCTTCTCATATATTGAAGTCTTTGACCATCTTCTGGAGGTAATAAACTTTTAACAGTATCAGATAAATCATCTAAAGGTATTCCTGAAGTAGGTAATTCATATCGGTCTTCTACAGCTTCTGATAAAGAGATGAATTCTAATCCTAACATAGTAGATAAATCGAATTCTTCAGTATCTCCATTATATTTTTGAACTGTAAGTTGTTTATCTTCAAATTTAATATTATTAACCAATTCGTCAATAGGTAACTTAACTAAGGTTGAACCATATGCTAACGAAGATTCAGCTGTATCCCAAATGGGAATACCTCCCGCAGACACTACCATCTCATTGAACTCTGATTTTAGTTCATTTAATTCCGTAGAAGATACTGCACCAGATATTTCAGATACACTATAAGATGGTTTAGCATTAGGCTTCTTAGCCCAATCTGCTACAGTAGGATCTACTTCACTCGAAGAAGAACCTCCGGTCATAATTAAATCAATTAAATCAGGATGTAATTTATTTTCTGTAATTGTACTATTACCAATACGAGATATAGCTAATGTACCTGATGTTATATTGCTCGCATTAGTTGTATCTATGTTAGGTACATTACTAATACTCAACATTGTCTTTATTTGCGGTACCGTCAAATCCACAGGACTACCTGCACTAATTCCACCTTTCAGAGTACTAGCAGGTACATTTGCAAGTTTTGCATTAGTTACAGAAGTACTAGAAAGTAAATGTGTATGAGATTGACCTATCACACTATTTACAGATGAAGATGTTATGGATGTAGGCATACCTAATTCGATTCCATCTTTACCAATAGCACTTAAACCATTTCCTACTTTATCACTTTGAAGAGCATTCTCTAGACGAGATAAAATATCTGTTCCTAATGATGCGTTTGTTATCATATCTTTAAAAAATTCTGAATCAAAATCAGAACCTATCCAAGCCTTTTCACCATTAGGTAGACCTACATACAATTTCAAACTTAATCCATCTGGACTAAGATGTAAACCCAATTCTCCATAATCTAATTCAATATTTTCAAGGTTTATACCTCTTAGAATTTGAATTCTACGCTTTCTTCTAGGTATCATATCATCCCTCAAATTTCTAATATATCTTACACTTGCCCTCAATATAATATCAAGGGCAAGCACAAGATATGGTTAATGATTATTGATTAAATTTCGTCAATGATGAATGTCACTGTTGGGATCATATTCTCCACACCAGTAATCAAATCATCTACTTCTTGTTTTGTATAAACTTTGTCTTTTGTGTAAACATTCGCTTCGAGTGTATCGATCTTGGTATCGAGTTTATCTAACTCTTCGCCAATATCTTCAATTTCACTACCAATTTTAGTTTCTAAATCTGTGATTCTTTCTTCATGATCTGTAGAAGTTGTTTCAAGAGTCTCAACCTTACCTTCTAGAGTACTAACTTTACCTTCGAGAGTATCTACTTTACCTTCAAGTGTAGTAATCTTACCTTTAGCCGTTGTTACTTCACTATCTAGATTAGTGACCTTAGTATCAAGATCTTCAATCTCTCCTTTAAGCTCAGTTTCAAGCTCTCCCAGTTTCTCATCAATATCTGTTTCAATACCATCAAATTTTTCTTTGACATCATCAAACATACCATCGATTTCTTCTATAGTATAATAATCACTGAGATCTATGATAGCTGCAAGAGATACCCAATCATCACCTGTCCATGCATATATCTTACCATCTGCCTCGACCTGATACGCATCACCAACTTTTTGATCTTCATCCGGAAGATCGGTAACTTCTGCTACCTTACCTTTGAAGATAAATACTGTTGATAGAAGTGCATCACTCTCATCTTTACTATAAACCCCTAGAGCTGTACGCATAACCAATGCATCATTCGCTTCAATCGTACGTTCAGAATTTGCAGAAAGAACCGGTTTACCGTCGTCAGTGAAGCCGTCTATTGCTGACATTATGACATCAAAACCTTCATCTGCTGTGAGTCTTATAGATTTTCCATCTGCTATGTTACCATTGTTAAGGATATCTTGCAAGTCTGTTCCACCTACAAGATCGATGACGTAATCTTTGATTACACCATCTGAGTTACCGAAAATATGATATTTTCCGGTTTCTGTAATCTTACCAAAAGCCATATGACCTACTGGTAAGGTGGTAGCTGTCGGCACACTACCAGTTCTGATTACCTTTAGATTGCTGATTACGTTAATGTTTACTTGATCTGCCATTTTCTCCTATATCCTCCTTAAAATATTTTTAGTATTATATATGATCGACGAATAATTCTATACCTCTATAATCACCGTCGTTAGCTAGGAATTTGTCGCCTACACCATTGATCACAATCTTATCTGCTAGACCTAAACTCTCTTGTATACCTTCAGATAAATCATCTAATACAAATGGCTTCGTTATCTTAGGTACATATAAACCGTCTGCTTTTACTTCAATTGCATTATCTACTTCACTTGACAACTTAGCAGTAACTTTTATAATATTATCATCTATACTGACTTTAGTTGTACTTGTTTCTCCTCCTGTATATAATGTGAATAGATAGCTAATATCAACACGTTCTTCTTTCTTAAACCATTGGAGAACTAATTCTTGAGATTCTATATCGATACTAACATCTGTCAACAATTCTGCAAGAGGTAGATCTATCCTCACATTACCTGACTCTGATTGAAACGTTAATGTATACGTTTCAGAATTCCATTCAGGTATACCTGTGAAATCCTCAGATACTTTAATCAGTTTAGAGACCGCCTGTATCAGGTTAGAACCTATACTTTCGAATGCAACTTTATCATCTGTATGATGTTTACCTACAGTAGATATCAATGCATCCCCTAATTCATCTGATGTAACTTCTACAGCTTCAATACTAGTATTAAAAGCATTAAGAATTCTAGTTACAAACGTATTTCCTGATTGATCAGGGAGACCTTCAAGAGGAAAATTACGACCACCTGCAGCACCAGTTCGTTTCCATGGTATATCCTCATCGTAAAGTTCTCCACCTAGAATATCTGCTACCAATTGTAAAACATCTTCACGTTCCATAATAAACTACCTCTTATTCTAATCACATTTTAATAGTTGGATCATAAGTCAACCTCAAAACAATATCTTCAAGTGTACCATTACCACCTGCTATACCTATTATAGTTGCACCACCAACTGTCTGGAGTCCCCAATGCCTAACAGTATTTGCAACATTAGGTCCTAAACCATCCATTGCATCAAAAGGTACAAGTGATTCAACAGGATTACCTTGTACTATATATTTAGCATATAATTTTATAGGACATACACTACTTGATGCATATCTTTCATAATCATCATAAAATTCATCCTCATCTCCACCATAGAAATATTTATTATATATGTCTTCATCCCAAGGTGCAAAATCACGTAATGGTCTTCTACCATTTGCATTACTAAATCCAAATGTTGTAGCAGTAGCTGGTACTATATGAGTTAACTCCCAACCCTCTTCCTCTTCACTATCATCTTCTAAAGTTTCAGGAAACTCTATTGTCACTACACCTGATGCATAAGATATCTGAACATCTTCTATATCTATACTAAATATACCAGGATCTATATCATCAAGTGTGTATCCTTCTTTCGGTACAATAGTTATTATAGCTGTGTACACTGTTTCAGGTAAGAATTTATTACCATCAAATGTATCTGGTTGCCACAATATTGTACCTTCAAATTGTTCTGTATCTATTGTTGTAGTATGAGATGTACCTGTAACTGGTTGGATAGAATTAGGTATCACACCGTTATCTATAGGCTCAGGTTCAGTTTCTGTTGGAGGTAGTTCTCCTATATATAATTTACCTTCTACAACAGTTAGCAGATTACCTGGTAGCGACGATACAAATTCAGATATATCGAATGATTCAGGATCAAAGTCTTCACCAGGATCACCTTTGTCACCCTTATCCCCCTTATCACCCTTTTCGCCAGGTTCACCAGCTTCACCTTTATCGCCTTTTTCGCCAGCTTCACCTTTATCGCCTTTTTCGCCAGGTTCTCCATCTTCGCCCTTTTCACCTGAATCTCCTTTATCACCTTTAGGACCCGGTTCGCCATCTTCACCCTTTTCACCAGGCTCACCATCTTGTCCCGCATCACCTTTAGGTCCTTGAGGTCCAGGTTCACCATCTTCACCATCTTGTCCAGCAACTCCTGGAGGTCCTTGTTCACCAGGTTCACCATCTAATCCGGATTCTCCTTGAGGGCCTTGATCACCTTTATCACCCTTCTCTCCAGGTTCTCCCTTTTCTCCAGGATCACCTTTTTCGCCAGCTGCTCCAGGATCACCAGGTTCTCCTTTTTCACCAGGATCTCCCTGCACACCTGGATCACCTTTTTCTCCAGGCTCTCCAGCTGGTCCTTCAGGTCCTGATTCACCGGTATCACCTTTTTCTCCTGGAAGTCCTTGTTCTCCCTTTTCACCGGAATCACCCTTCTCTCCTTGAGGTCCTTGAGGCCCTTCTTCGCCAGCTTCACCCGCTGGTCCTTTTTCTCCAGATTCGCCTTTTTCTCCTTGAGGTCCTGCAGGTCCTTGGAATTGTACACCGTTACCATCAGTTGGGAATTGTTCTCCATCCCAAATATATAATAGACCATCACTACTTACAAGGAACGATTTACCTGCATCTTCATCTGTTAAATTATCTGGTAATGCAGCATAAGAATCAACAGAACCTCCAATTTCTATACCTGCACCATCTTGTCCAGCATCACCTTTAGGTCCTTGAGGTCCAACCTCACCCTTTTCGCCAGGTTCACCAGGATCACCTTTTTCTCCTTGAGGACCTGCATCACCTTTATCACCTTTTTCGCCAGCTTCACCAGGTTCACCTTCAGGTCCTTCAGGTCCTTTTTCACCAGGATCACCTTTTTCTCCCGGATCACCCTTGTCACCCTTTTCGCCCATATCACCTTTATCACCTTTAGGGCCAGGTTCTCCATCATCACCTGGATCACCTTTATCACCTTTATCACCTGTATATCCTTGAGGTCCTTGTTCACCAGGATCACCATCTTCACCGCGATCACCTTTTGCTCCTTGAGGTCCAGGTTCACCGTCGGCACCATCTTCTCCAGGCTCACCTTTTTCACCCGGTTCTCCAGCTTCTCCAGCTTCACCCTTTTCACCAGGCTCACCTTTTTCTCCTTGAGGTCCCTGAGGTCCTTCAAGTCCAGGTGCACCATCTTGACCATCTACACCAGCGAGTCCTTGTAAACCTTGAGGTCCACGGAATTCTACACCTTCGCCATCTATCGGGAATTGTTCTCCATCCCATATATATAACTTACCATCAGAACGTATAAGATACGCTTTACCTGCATCTTCATCTGTTAAACTATTAGGTAGATTGCCATAAGAATCTACAGAGCCTCCTATTTCTATTCCAGCTCCATCTACACCATCGCGACCATCTAGACCGTCAATACCTGGGTCTCCTTTGTCGCCCTTATCTCCTTTATCACCTTTCTCGCCAGGTTCTCCAGCTTCCCCTTTTTCACCAGGCTCACCGTCGGCACCATCTCTACCATTTTGACCATCTCTACCATCTTCACCGGGTTCGCCTGGATCACCTTTATCACCCTTTTCGCCAGGTTCGCCAGCTTCACCCTTTTCGCCAGGATTACCTTTTTCACCAGGTTCTCCATCTTCACCAGCTTCGCCGGTATCACCTTTCTCACCCTTTTCGCCGGGATCTCCTTTATCTCCTTTAGGACCAGACTCTCCATCGGCACCATCTTCGCCAGGTATACCTCTTAGGCCTTGGTCACCTCTATCACCTTTATCACCTTTTGCACCATCTCTACCATCTAGACCATCACGACCTGCAATACCTTGAGGTCCTCTAAACTCAATACCATAACCGTCACCAGGAAATTCTTCACCATCCCAAATATATAGTAGACCGTCATCCTTTACAAGATACGATTGACCTATATCATCAGATGTTAGATAATTAGGTAATTGATTATATAGATCTACTGAACCTGAAATTTCTATTCCAGCGCCATCTTTACCATCTACACCGTCACGACCATCTTTACCGTCTTTACCGTCTTTACCATCTTCACCAGAATCACCTTTATCACCTTTTGCACCAGGTTCACCATCTTCACCAGGATCACCTTTATCGCCTTTATCACTAGGTTCTCCATCTTGACCATCTTTACCATCAGCACCATCTTTACCTGGAATACCGTCTTCTCCTGGAGGTCCTTGTTCACCTGTTAATCCTTGTAGACCATCAGCTCCGTCTATACCATCTTTTCCTGCTTCGCCAGGATCTCCTTTATCGCCTTTTTCTCCTGGAGGTCCTTGTTCGCCTGGATCGCCTCTTTCTCCATCTTCACCGTCTTTACCAGGTTCACCATCAGCTCCGTCTACACCATCGCGACCAGGTTCACCAGGCTCACCTTGTTCACCGTCAACACCGTCTTGGCCCGGTTCACCATCTTTACCAGGTAAACCATCTTGACCTGGAGGTCCTTGTATACCATCTACACCGTCACGACCGTCTTGACCAGCAGGCCCAACTGGACCCCTAAATTGCACTCCATTACCGTTAACTGGGAATCTTACTCCATCCCAGATATATAATAGACCGTCACTATATACTAAAAATGCACTACCTGCATTACTTGAATTTAAATTTGTAGGTAATTGATTATAAGTATCTACAGAACCTGATATTTGTATACCTGCTCCGTCTACACCACTTTTACCGTCTTCACCTTTTTGTCCGGCAGGTCCGGTAGGTCCTTGCATACCTGGAATACCTTGTATACCTTGGGCACCATCTCTACCGGGTAAACCATTCTTACCGGGTCTACCAGGTCTACCAGGAGGTCCTACTGCACCATCTCTACCTTTGGCTCCAGGCTTACCATCTCTACCATTTTCACCTCTATGTCCTGGTTTACCATCTCTACCATCGCGACCGTCTCTACCTTTTGGACCTTGTTTACCATCGTCACCTTTAGGTCCAGGTTTACCGTCGTGACCTCCTCTACCAGGTCTACCTTCTTTACCAGGTTCACCATCTCTACCTGGACGACCGCGTTCACCATCTTTACCGTTTATACCATCTTTACCATCTCTACCATCTCTACCTTGACGACCGCGTTCACCATCTTTACCGCGTTCACCATCTTTTCCTGGAGGTCCATGTGGGCCAACAGCACCATCTTTACCTGGATAACCGCGTTCTCCTTTAAGACCATCTTTTCCAGGTTTACCATCTTTTCCAGGTGCACCATCTTTACCTGGACGACCTTGAGCACCTTGAGGACCTATCTTACCTGGAGCACCATCTACACCATTTTTACCATCTCTGCCATCTAAACCATCTTTACCTGGAGGTCCCTCTGGGCCTTGTTCACCTTCTCTACCAGGTTTACCATCTTTACCATCTATACCATTTATACCATCTTTACCAGGAAGTCCATCTTTACCTGGTACACCATCTACACCATTTTTACCATCGACACCATCTTTACCAGGTGCTCCAGATATACCATCTCTACCAGGTTGACCATCTCTACCAGGTGTACCATCGTTACCATCGAAACCACTACTACCAACTATAATAAGATAACCAGATTGTATATCTTTATTAAAATTATCTTGTATAGAAGGTAATTTCCAACTAGATCTAAAATCTATTGAAACCTGATATATATCACCAAATTTTAGATAAACTAGTTGACCTTTTACATAATTAACACCACCATAATACCTCTCAGGGGATTGTACATGATTTATCGCACTATGTGGAGGTTTAGACGGAAAACTAGGAGGTAATGGAAGTGATGGATGAGGTGGAGGTGATGGAGGTTTCTTATCTCCTCCCATATCCGGACCAGGTGTAAAATTAGATATTATTTTCAATGAACTCAAATCTTTAGCATTTACAGGAATTATTGTTTGTGCAGGTATTGATGCAAAATGCCAACCATTTAATTTTTCACCTTTATATGTGTACCAACTATTACGTAATATCCACTTAGTATTAGGAAATCTTTCTAATATTACTACACTACCCTCAAAAAGTTTTTGTTCAGAATCTGGAATCATTATATGTTTCAATGTGAATTTCCTCCTTCAATTACATAAATATCTATTAAATCATTTAATTGTAAGGGTTTTACAACTTTGATATCTTGCTCATCAGTTAAATACCAACCACAAACAGGTCTATTTCCTCCCCAACTGTACCATCCAAAACATACAATCCACTTTTCGCTGGAGAATCTACCAAGTTTAACTTTATCTCCAACTATTAAATGTTTATCAGTGTTAGGGATTACAAGATACACATATTTATTATACATAAAAATCTCCTAACCAAGTACATTAATATACAAGGTTAGGAAATATCTTTATCTAAATGAAAACTATAAATATTATAACAAAGTTTCTAAATCAAATACATGTTTGCAATATTGTTGATATGCATCAGACATAACATACTTCATATCTGGGTGAGGGGTACCAGTTAAACCGTGATATCTCAAATTAAAAATATGTTTCCATTCAATACCATTAGCTGTTATCACTATATCAGCTTTAGTTGCTTGAGGTAAAATAGCTCTTGCTTGTTGTGGTTGAAGTCTATTCGGATCATTCTCATCTACCATCTTGAGATATACTTCTTCTATATGAAGTAATACCTCTTTAAACATCTTTCGAAATTTAGGATGCCAAGAATCCCATGTACTTGGTATTGTATAAGTAATCTCATTACCAAAACCATCTTTACTGTAATTACAATATCTTGTACTTTCTTGTCCGAAAGATGGAGGCCTATGACGAACATGTTCATGAGTAACTCCACGATCTTCTGTAAATAGGAATGTTGTATATGTATGTGTAAGAATCTCAATATCTGTGAGATTTTTTATTATATCTTTAGATACAACTCTTACAGTAGAATTATAATCTGCTCCATCCTCTATATATGTATAACAAAGAGATTTATACTGTTCATCATAATCTATTATAGCACCTAATAACTTCATACATTCAGGAGTAGTAATTACAGCTTCATTTATAGCCCGAATATTCCCCGACACAATCATACGAGTACCTACTTCAGTTGTATTGAGATACTTCTCCATCTGTAATTTATTAAAATAAGATCTACAATCAGGATTAACTAAGAATGCAAATGCAGCATGTTCAACCATAGCAACATGATTACTTTTGACTAATTTATTGAAGAATTTTCTTGCTGAACTCTCTGTGATTTTTTCTTCAGATTTATAACAAGTACGACCTGCTAATTCAATTTTCTTATATGGGTCATCTTCTTGTATAATTCTTGCTTCATAATCTACAAATTTCATATAATTCCCCTTCTTCAATAACCTTCGTGTGATTCTAAAGACTCATCATTGTATATCCAATCTCTCACATCAATTTCTATATATCCATCATCATATGTAGCATCTCTGATAATAACTTTCTTGATTCCTGCATTTATTATCATTCTTTTACACATTGCACAAGGCATAGCTCCTAATATAGTTACATTTGTTTCAGCATCTATACCTACAAGATATAAAGTACTATCAATCATTTCATGTCTAGATGCTGATATGATAGCATTGCACTCGGAGTGGCAGGACCTACAATTATGTACAAATATCCCAGAATTATTGCCAAGATTCACAGCAAAATTTTCTAATCCCGGCACAGTCATATCATACACATCTACTTCATCTTTAAGAAATACAACATTTCTAACCTTATGATTATATGTTTTCGCCAAATCAAATGCTTCATATAAAGAATTGAATCTTTTAAGTACCGTAGCTGTTTTATATATTATACATTTCTTTGTTGTATATTGTCTTGCTAAAGAATCATATTCAGATATATCTATATCAGTTGTACCTAGAATATAGTATAATTGAGATATGCCTTTAAGTATTTTACCTTTCATTCTACTATTTATAGATTTAGGACAACTATTATACATATCTGCTAACTTCTTACATGCGGCTTTTTGATGAGGTAACATATTTAATCTATGTTGTGGATTTTCCCATTGCTTACGAGTATTTGCGGCTCGTCTAGCAGAATCCTCTGCCCGAAACTTCTCATCAGTTTCTCGTCTTAACTTATAAGCTTCACTACCTTTGATACAATTCAATCTATGTTGTTCTGGATTATTTTTAACATATTCACCTAAATCACCATGTTTACTACTGTGCATACTCCTTGTAGTTAATTCTAGATTATTTGGTTGATTATTATTATGATTCTCATCTTCATGATGAATACAGAGTTCATCCGGATGATTATGAGGTAGATTTGATATTATTTGTCCATTATAATATTGATATACTAACCACGCAATATCGGTAGATGTAGTTTTACACCATTGTTTCCAATTTAATCGTTCTTGTTTATTCGGTTTAGAATATCGCTCACTCCAAGTATTACAAATAACCCCATCACCAGAATAATAAGGCATTATACTATTACCTTCTTTAAGATTAATTGCTTCAATATAAGATCCATCTCGTTGCATTATGCGATGATTTGATGTACAATCAAGATAAGTATTATCATCAAATACAATACGAATAATACTCTTTCTACCTGAACAGAATGGTTTTTGAGCTACAGCGGGCACAATATTACCATCTTCTATAGATATAATATGAATTTCTTCATCTTCACCTTCAGAAAGTTCTTTAATAGTTCTATGCTCACCAGATAACATATATATTAAAGTATCTCCAGATAAACACTGTTCATATCGTTCACCGGCAGGTATTTGTAATCGTTGCCTCTTACAATTACCTATATCAATACAATTCTTTCGACCTCTAGGTGCACCTACATAACCTGTAGATATAATCTCATCAGCATTAACTATAACTGAACCAAATTTTCTACGAAGACATGTACCCCTCATTGCAACACTGTGTGCAATATCTAAATAATATTCTACTTTCGAGGGTCGTTCCAATTCAATACCTCCTTTGCGAATCTTTTTGTTATAAATACTTCCCATGCATCACTAGAATTAATGAATACATATTTATCTACTTCAGGAATCATCTCATATGTGAATCTGCAAGAAATCAATCGATATTCAATATCTCTAACAATAACATTCTGACCACTAATTGCACAAATTTCTCCATCAGGTTCATCTTTATCAAAATATGTACAAACTGTATCATTATCACTTATAGGTATACAAACACAACATCCCATCACTTTGAGATATTCATCCATACTTACTATTCGATATACTCTTGTACCTATAGGACAAGGTAATTTAATCAATAATCCCGCTTTTTCAGCATCTAAGAAATTCTGTAATTTTCTCATCTGTGTATTATTCATCGTTTCTTCTCTTTCTTTAATAATTCCATCTCATACATAGTCATTAATGAATATGCACAAAGATCTATAAGAGTATCCTTCACAGATTCCTCTTTAACCTGTATCTTAACATCTTTACGTCTGAGTAAAGCAGTCAATCTATTAATCTTATCTGACATTCTCACTAAAGATGAAATAGGTCCAAACTGTGCATAAGTTTTACCAAAAGCATCTCCATAATCTATATTCTTATCTTTATACAATACAATACATTCAACCATTGTTTCCATCATGTATTTAGCACAAGCATCTGTTTTAGCTTTTAGCAATTCAATGAATTCATCTGAATCTTGACTAGGCCAAAGAACTGATTCTAATTCAACAGCAGATAATATGTCTTTAACTGTATCTGTTAAATAAAACTTCTTATTATTCATATAATATTTATTACCTTTCTTAATCAGATATATCTTCATCTATACCCTCACTCAAAATGTTCTTTAATCTTACCACAATTGGATATAATGTATTGACAATAGAATCCAATACATAGCTATTCTTTAATTCTCCAATTATGCTAGTTAATATAATTACAATTTTATTTGCAGAGATTAATTCATTTCTACAATAGGGACAACATATGAAATCAGGATCTACAGATCTATTACAATTATGACAACGAGATAAATCAATATCATCTTCAACATTAAACGTTTCAATATTAGAATCATTACTTGTATCAATAGCTAATTTAAGGTTAGTATTACAAGATACACTATCAATGATTCTCTGCAGATCTTCATCACTATATTTAGTTTTAGATTCATCGTAAGACATACCGCTGATTAATACTGCTTGTATATACAAACTTGAATATGTACCTAATTCTTTGGAAAAGGTTTCAATCATAATTCGCATAACAGGCGTCAATTCCCGATGTTTTTCAGCTTGTATTATCTTACCCTCACCCATTACTCTACCTATGGTAGTAGAAGCTATCAGTTTTTCTATCTTACCACAGGATGACATACCTAGCGTCTTCTGTATAAGTGTGTAACCACAACCCGCTAAATACATCATAAGTATTTTTGAATTTAAATCTTCATGTTTCTTACTCATATTTGTATTTGTCCCTTCATAATCTATACTTCTAACAGTACTTTTCTTAATACCAATATCATATACAAATCTAGGAAATTTTCGTTCCATCAAATATGTATCATTTCTATCAAACCCATCAGGATCTACTATTACTAAACCGTCAAGTTCAGCCCATTCCTGAAGTGTTTTCAATTCTTCATTCATAAGATTCACCCTCTAATATAATTCATTGCCAATTTGACGAAGAATGGTACACTCAGATTATCAACTGTTGGTAATTTATTATTAATCACACTATCAATTTCAACCCAAGCAAGTGGTTCATCTTCCATAGACGTGAAACCAATATGTAATGGCACAGTAGTAACAAACAAATATAACTCAACACCATTCCAAAATTTATTATACAAGATGTTTCGTGTATCACTTGCATATATATCTATACCCGTTTCTTCAGATACTTCACGTATTGCACAATCTATAGGTGATTCATCTTCTTGAAGCTTTCCTCCAGGTAAATTCCATTTATTAGGAAAAGGGCCTCTAAGTTTATATTGCATAAGTATCTCAGTACCTCTAAATATTGCTACTACTGTATATTCCATGTCTAAACCTCATATATCTGACATATTACCTGGATCATTTTTGTATTTATCATGTACTTCTTTAATTTTCAAATCAATGAAAGCTTTAGATCTAGTTTCAGCATCTCTAAATTCTTTCTGAGTATCATTTATAAAGATAGTTTCAAAATCAGTAGATTTTTCACCAGTTTTTAATGTAACAGCATGTTCAACCCCTATAGATGTGGTTGCATAAGTTATCCTTATTTTGAAAGACCTATCTCCAGGATATGCACACCCATTAGGTGCAATTATCTCAAATGGATGATAATGAGTCTTACCTCGTCTACTTCTTCTTTCATAATCAGGTTCTTTAACAACATATTCATTGCTTCGCATATAATTACGAATACTATTATGTAAATCTTGTAAATTCTTATCTCTCTTACTACTTGCACCTTCAATAACTTCTGGAATGATAATTATATCTAATATATCACCAGATTCAGATTCATCCTCAATATCAGCCATGTATACAAATCGTTTCATATTAATCTCCTTGCCATGCCGCTGTGATACCTTCAAGAGTATCTACCAAAAACAGATCTGACCGAGTTTTACCTGGCCAAACTGCGTATATTTTAATACTACCCTCCTTAGCAGCAACACATGCTGCAATCATATCAACAGATTTTAATTTATCAACATTTCCTTGTTTGTCTACAGCTATGTAGCATATTGTTGGATCTTTGTAAGGAAACCCTCCTCCAGAAGATGATATATTTCTTGCTGCCATCATTGATTCCTCCTTTAATATTTACAACCGCCCCATTCTAGATCATCAGGAGGTTGTCCTAATACTTTTACTTTCTCATCTATAATCAATTGTAATTCCTTAGGTATTCCTGCTGAAAATGCAAGATACTCCACCTCTATATTAGCATTCCATTCAGGATTAGACTCACTGTGAATATAACAATCTCCAGGACTACAACCTATACCCATAATCAGAATCCTTCCACGTGTGTTTTAACACGACAATTAATTGATCTAACGAAATCCTGCTTCAAAATTTCATATAACTCCATATCGTATAATTTATTATCCATCAATCGCGTCTCTGATGTCCAGTAACCCACGACTCTTCCACCAAATTTATTGACAATTCGTCTATATTTACTTAACGATGGATTATCTCCCATCACTGATCTAAATGTGAGTCTACTAAGATTATATTTTTCAAATATATCTCGTAAAACTCTAATCACATCTACTGCAAAAATTCTAGAATATAATGGATTATCTATATGAAAATTAATCACACCTAGATTATCTGCAGAATCAGTTAATCTATTGATAATGTAAGAAATATGACCTATGATTTGACCATCATATGTAGAAACAAAATCATGATATTTCCAATTAGAATTTTCTAACTCAAATTCATCACAGTATACATGATTATTATAATACTTATATCTCATATCATACCATGTACAGTAAAATAGTTCTTTTAATTGATCTTTGTATTTATTCGCAACATCAATCATAAAATCTCTCCTCTTACATGAATCTAGATCTAAACTCTTGTTCAGTTATTTTTTCTATACCTAACTCAGATGCCTTCTTATTTTTTGAGGAGGAGCTGTCAGGTGTATCTGTGATTAAGAAGTTTGTATCTTTTTTCAGGTCGCTCGGTATGTATCCAGCAGCTTTTAGCTCCTCCTCAAATTTTGCACGCGGCAAACTAAGCCTACCCGTGATAGCAACTTTGCCCTTTATATCGCCTTGTTTATTAGGCTGCTCCCATATAATTCTATCATATATGTATCTTAATCTAGCAAACTTTCTAAAATTAGATAGAACCGATTCACTATTAGCATCTCCAATTGCTGATTTAAGTTTATCTCTTAATGATGACCATGTTTCAAACACAACACCTTCTAATGTGCCAGCAGTAAGCTCTGCATGACCAATACAAGCTTTAACTAACTTAGGATATTCTGCAAATTTTTCAGCGGTTTTATCTCCCAATCTAGGTATATTTAACGCCTTGATTGCATCTACAAGTTTAACAGGTTGTTTCTTCAACTTATCAATCATCATATTATATAATTTATCTTGTGCGCCATGTTCTCCTATATACATATATCTTAATGTTTCAGACGCCATTAATTCTTCAATTGTTGGAAGTTCACCATCAAATTTAGGATTATTTCTTAAATACTTGAATTTCAATATTGTACCAAATCCTTCAATTGGAGCAATATAATCTAACCAAATTTCAAGGTCTTTTTCAGCTGCACCACCACATAAAGAATTAACACACATCAAATGTACACCTTCAGCTAAATTATTGTCTACATTTCTAATTTTACTCCATTGTAATTCATGACCACATTCAGGACAATCAGATATGATATCTATAACTGTAGCTGGTTGTATGATATTGATTATATTAGGTACTACATCTCCACATCGTTCTATTTCAATAACAGCACCTGGACCTATAAGATTATCTTTAATCCATTGGGCATTATATCCTGTAGCTTTCTGGTTTATCGTACCGTCTAATTCTACAGGTTCATACCAAACTCTAGGTACAATATATCCTGTTTTAGATAATCTCCATTCTACATATTTGACTGTACTCTGAACCTTTTTACCAGGAAATTTGAATGCTATAGAATCATATTCTATACCCTTATTAGTAAATCTTACTCCATAAGTTAATACAAGACCATCAATTGGATATTCTTCAGACCACCTATCATATAAATATTTAAAGATTTCCTCATAATTACTTTCATTAATACATACGCGTTCACGAGGTGTAACATCTGCAAAATGATTTTTAAGAGATGATTCCATCCAATCAATATAATCTTCCCATGACATATCTTTAAGATGAGTCATATCTTCATCAGATCCAATATATGTGTATGGTATATAATCAAGATATTTTAAATCGTGAGTTATCTCTTTATTCCTTACTATACCTGCTGTTGAATTACGAGAGGTCATATATTCAGGATTCCTCTCTTTAAACGCTTTCCAGCAAGTGTTTCTCATTATTATTTCCCCTCGAACCCCTGTACTGAAATTATCTTGAAAATTACCATCACCTAACATATAACCAATTTTTTCAGTTATATCAATACCTAATGTACCGTTTCCACGAGTCAAAGCCATCTTAAGTTTTCCATTTTCATAGTATGATGCACCGCTAAGACCATCTAATTTAGGGGTTATATCAACAACAATAGGTTTATCAAAACCAAGTTCTTTCCAATTACGAGCTTTCGTCAATGAACCTACTGTCACATATTTGTGAGGACGTTTTTCACCCGAAAGAGTATCTTCGTTTATATCATAACCCCAACCAATTTGTTGTAGAATTTCAGAATTAGGATTCTCAATACGAAGTTGTTCAATAAGACTATCAAATTCTTCATCAGTTATATTTCCATCAGGACTATAATCTGGACTACTCATATCTGCATCACCATAATAATATTGTGATGCTTGTTTAATTCTTAATTCAAGTTCTGTCATATCAAAATGCCCCGCCTCTTCAAATTTATCTTGAAATAAATCACATTTCATACATTCGCTACATTCAAGACCTCTACGTTTATCGTTAGGACCCTCACAATATATTATCTTATCATCATTAATCACTTATATTCTCCTCGTTCACGAAGTGCATCTTTCAACTCATCATCACCAAAAGAATAATCAGTATTCATATAACATTTCAAGAATAAATCATGATTTCTTGCAATATATTTGATTCCTTCTTCAATATCTCGCATATCAGATTTCTTTATTCTAGCAGTTGTAGTTAAAATTTCAGGATTTTCAGATATCAATACAGATACAGAAGCACCTCCTTGAAACCCAATCTTAACTCTAGGTATATTACTATGCGATACATTTCTAGTTATACCCGCATGTTCTATCCATATACTCACAGGTAATCCTGTCTTAGGAGGTACAAGATTAGCCATTCCAAATATATAGGTATTTCTAATTAGCTTTTTCATCTATATTCACCTCTCTGGATTAATGCATCAAACATATCAACATCTCTAAAAGAGTTATCTATATCCATGTAATGTTTAAGAAATATATCATGATTTCTAGCAACATACTTGATACCTTCTTCAATATCTCGCATATCTGATTTTTTAATTCTAGCAATAGTTGTAAGTATTTCGGGATTTTCAGTTATTGTAATACTAACAGAAGGTCCTTCAGGTTTACCTACCTTCATACGAGGTGTATTTCTATGTGATACACTTCTCTTTATACCTGAATGATCTGACCAGATATCTACAGGTAAACCTGTACCTTTAGAATCAATATTAGCCATCCCCAATATAGATGTATTTCTAATCAATTTTTTCATTAATCATACTCCTCTCGATGAGCTAATGGAATTCTACCTTCATATGCATATGTTCCGGACATATCTGTAACAGTAATAGATTCATCTTCAATTTCTATTGAATGTTTATACACCTCTGTATAATCTAATCTACAACCGCATTCTTTACAATAAGAATAATGCTCATCATGTAAATCAAGTAAAATTTGACAATCTGGACAATAACAAGTATAGTTATCATCTACAAACTCAAATTTTATAGGCACCGGAACTAATTGAAGAGTATCCAAATCAATTCTATAGATATTACCATTTGGAACCTGTATTCGATGATTGTTATTTCTAATATATCTTTGATTAAGATCACTAGTGGGGCTAACTAATTCTGGTCCAATATAATAACCTTGCACCCAATCATCTCTATTATATAATTGAGCTTTAAATTGAAATCTTAATGAATTCATTTCAACTACCTCTACCATGCCATATAATCTGACCGAATTGCTATACCATCATCCATTGTAAGTATCTTACTAACACTATTAGCACCGTGAACATAATCTATCCAATAGAGTACATCATATAATTGATCGTCTGTACAAACAAGTGTAACTGACTTGTAAGGAAGTTCATCACCGAAGATAGGACATTTACCTTGACGAGCAACTACCATGCCCTCATCAATTATCTTATGATTCACATCATCATATTTGCCCCATACATCTTCTTTTGTAATTGTAGTACCAGGATTTACTGAATAATTTGAACTTAACATTATTTGCATTGTAGTATACTCCTTCTGGATTATTTGATTATATCTACTTTTCAATCCACACACTTAATTAAAGCATGACTTCATATATACTATAACGAAATTATTTTAACAATTTCATCTGCAGGCCATCCTTTACCCAATTCTCCATTCCATACTTCATATTCACCAGAACCTAATGTATTCAATACAAGTGATAATAAATAATCTGTTAATAAACTATCATCCCAAGGTGTAAGTTTACTATGATATGAAGTTTTATCAAATTTGTGGGAATACTCGTGTCTTTAGACATGAGATGAACCACCCCTTTCGTCTTAGTTACGCTATACCCTTACAATACCTGTAAGGCGTAAGTAGGTCTACCCTCGGCACTTTTAATGAAAATGCCTAAGAAATTGGGTGCATATATACATCAAATCTAAATGTATATTCTGCACCCATTATAAATTCTGATCTATTTGGAAGTTTAGTATAATTGTATAATGTACCTTTAACTATCACATCTTTATCGTCATATTCAATATCCTCTGTTAATTCAATCATATACTGAATATAACCATCATTGAATTTTACTATACTACCCTTCTTGAAGCTAGGTGGATATTTGGATTTTCTTGTTATACGCATCCTGTATTCACCAACACATTATTCCAAATTTATGTACATTCTTGCATGTATTCGTCATATCCTTTATTTCTAAGAATACAACTAGGACATACACCGCAACCGCCTATTATTCCTTCATAACAAGTATGAGTATTATCTCGCACATATTCTAAATATCCCAATTCATCTGCAAGTGCCCATGTTTCTTTCTTAGTTAGATACATCAGAGGCGCTATAACATTAAAGTTATAATCCATAGCTAGATTAATTGTTACATTCATAGATTTTACAAAAACGTGGCGACAATCTGGATAACCACTAAAATCTGTTTCACAAACACCTACGATGATATCTTTAATATCTTGCGATTTTGCATAGATTGCAGCTAATAATATGAATATTGCATTCCTACCATCTACAAACGTATTAGGAATATATTCTCCCTCTTCATAGTTTATTTGCATATCTGCATTCATGAGAGCATTAGATGTGATGTCTTTCATCAATTCTAAGTCTATTATAGTTTGCTTCACATCAAAATGTTTTGCAATTTCAATAGCTTTATCTATTTCTATCACATGTTTTTGCCCGTATTTAAATGTTATAACTTGTACTTCATCGTATTGTTGTAATGCATTTATAAGACAAGTCGAACTGTCCTGCCCCCCACTAAAAATTACTAGAGCTTTCTTCATATCTGCTATACCTTTCTTATTAAATCAATTTAAAATAATTTCTTGGATTTCTCATCAGTATATTTATGTTTTCGTTTGGATTCTGATATTTTTCTACCTGTAGCAGCGGATACTATTTTACCCTTATTACCCTCAGATATTTTCTTACATGTTTCTTCTGAATGTTTATAACCTCTACGAGCTTCACTTAGTTTATTACGAGTTTCTATAGATACTTGTCTACCACTATGTACTATACTAAATCTATCAGGTAATGTGCCATAATTAGAATTTTCTTTATAAGTTGCCCACTCTAAATTCCAATCATTATTGTTTGTTCGAGTTTCATCCTTATGATTGACTGTAGGTTTATTTTCAGGATTAGGTATAAATGCTTGTGCTACAAGTCTATGAATTCTATATGTTCTAACGACTCCATTCTTACTCAAATAAATCTGAGGATACCCTGCATTCAAATTGAATGATAGAATTTTACCTAATCGTTCATAAGTTACACCCTTATTGTTTGTTATGATTTTATCTAAGCTTCTAACATTGCCCTGATTACTAACTTGATAGTAACCTTCATAACCTTCTATATCTTTCCAAATTTCCATACTATCTATTATTAACTATTTCAGGATACATATCATGTTGATATAGTCTCTGTTCTGCGATTTCTTTCCACGCTGTTCCAGATTTACCATAATTTGAATACGGATCAATAGAAATACCACCACGAGGTAGAAACTTACCCCATATTTCAATATACTTCGGATCCATAAGTTTGATAAGATCTTTCTTGATGATATTGATTACATCCTCATGGAAATCTCCATGATTACGGAAACTGAATAGATAAAGTTTAAGAGATTTACTCTCTACCATATCCATATTAGGAACATAAGAGATGTAGATTGTCGCATTATCTGGTTGCCCTGTCATCGGACAGAGTGAAGTGAATTCCGGACAATTGAATTTGACAAAATAGTCGTTGTCAGGGTGTTTATTTTGAAATGTCTCAAGAATATTAGGATTATATCCATATTCATATTCTGTATTTTGATTTCCTAACAATGTCACACCTTTAAGTTCATCATTACTTCTACTCATGTTAAATACTCCTTTATATAATTAAAAATTAAGCTACCATCCATTGATCTGGTATATACGAGATATATATTGTACCATAATCAGGTTGATTCGTTATTTCACATCTACTAGCGAACTCTTTACAGTCTAGATTTACCACCTGTGTATTTGTCGGATTTCTATTAGGAAACCTTTCTAGTATATCTGGACTATATTCAGACACATACTCGGTGTTATGATTCCCTAATAATGTTATACCCTCTAATCCCTCTTTGTTTCTGCTCATAATACTACCCCACTTCTCCAATATAATTTTTTAAATTAGAAACCTAATCCCAGATTTTTAACTTCATTAGTGAATACTATCTCTGTACAAGGAATATCATTAACAAACAAATCTAAATTAGTTTCTAAATAATTTATAATTTCAGGAAGCCATGTTTCTGTTCCAAGATATTGTATATCTCGATAAAAATCTTTCAATGTTTGTATCTTGCCCCTTATTTCATCTATATTGAATGGTAAGAAACTTATTGGACATTTCATAGCCCAATTTCTACCATATTGATGAACTCCCATTCTCATTATACCTGGTTGCCTAGTATTGTGATAGAATCTAATATGTGGAAATTTGCATGTATGACTTCTATCTAAATGTATACAACAACCTCTAGCCCCTTCAATACGTTTAATTCCTGCAGCTGTTTGAAATTCTAATGTACCTTCAATTGTTCTAGAAAACGGACAAGATCTCACAGTTCTATCACCTGCATCAAACATTTCAACATGTTTATCAGCTACAGGATACATATAATATAGATTTTTAGGTTTACCATTATATAGTATGTCAATCTTTTTTAGATTGGGTATCAACTCTTCTTGAACAATCTTGCTCTTACTCAATTGAAGCTTAGATAATTCAGATTCAAAAAATGCAATACCAAAATTACTACAACATTTACCACACACATTACAATCATCAGACTGCCAAAATGTAGGACTAATTATGAATTTTTTAATTGCATCAAATCTATACTCTTTATTTCTATACAGTATAGAAATATCTTCCTTCGTAAAGAAAGATACATATTCCAGTATTCTTATATCAGATGTTGGCATAATTTCTCCCTCAAATATCTTAACGAAATATATCAATAAGTTCCATCACAAGTTTGATGACACTGCACATCGTTTTCACGCCACATTTTTACTACTCTATCGCGATCTTCAAATACACATAATATATTCTCTAATCCAATACACTGTTCTGCTAATTCCTTCTTAACAACATAATCAGGACGATAATCATTATCTTTTCGCATAAACATAGGAATAGCAGTTATAATTACATCACACTTATTTATGAACCACAATACAGTTTTTACACGAAGTTTTTCTGGACGACCTGTTAATAATGCAATTTCATATTGCTTATTACCGTCATCATCATATCGACCACACAACAATATATCAAGAAGTTTTACATTTTTAATAATAGGTTCGTCCTTATCACAAGCTTCATAGAAAGCATCCCAATCCTTCTTCTCACCTGTAACATAATGTACTCTGTGAGTTGCATCTGCTAATACTCCATCAATATCAAATACTATTACTTTCATCTATTTCTTTCTCCTTACTAAGTAGAAAATGAATGTAGAGTTGATTTAACTGCCCTTCTAAATATCCAAGGACAATGATGTCTCAAATCCTTTTCATTCAAAGAATTTATATAATATGGAAGTTTACTGAATTCCTCTTCTTCTATATAACGAATAAAGAAGTAATCAAAATTCACATCAGTGTAAAGATAACCAAATGTATTATCTACATATTTACCTTCTTTTGTTTCATTTATATAATGTGGAAATATACCAGAATCTGTTACCATCATACATAAAATTATTTTTGAAGCTAAACCATCCTCTATAGCTTGTACTGAGTTATAGTGACACTCATTATTGAATAATCCTTTACCCATTACAAATTTATCTTTAGAAAGTGTATTATAATGAGCTCTTATGTATCTATATAGCGTTTTACTATATTTCAATTTCTGTCGTTTAACTAGGAATCCCCATATCTTTGAAATTATATATGCGATCTGTATACCTACTAAAACACTTATACCAAAAACTAAATATATATCGTACACATCATACATATTAATTGCACCCATTTATCCATCGTATCATATCGAATAGATTACTAGAATGCACCATAGCTGTAGACATCAATATTGATAATTGTTTTGATGTATACAAAGGTGTATCACCTCTATATTTGTCTATATCACCCATGAAACTAGCTAATCCATTAGCAGGATTCCCACTATATTTCATTTCTACAATAGCTCTATACTTAACTGCATCAAGAAATTCTTTTCTATCTTCTGAATATAAACTACCTGTATTTTCAGAAGATATTTCAGCTTCTTGACATATAGTATCAACTAGATTATGAAATTTTGATATATCTGATGAATGCGGTTCATCACAAATATAAGGCATTGTTCCATCACTATCAATCATCATAGACATAGTTAACTGCACCTTTCTAAAAATCTACCATCTAATATATAATAAGTCATACCTTTAATAGGGATACCATTTTTCTCATATCGTCCGAATCCCCATACTAGTTCATCTTTCATCAATAATTTAAAAACAATAAGTCCAAAGAATAATCCCGCACATTCAGCATTATTTTTACATGCCCTATATATAGAATTATATACAGTGTTTGTCCAATCATTACCTGGAATCCAACTAGATGTATGTATTCTATCTCCTTTAAAACGTCTTACAAGCACTTCGCAGACGGCTTCATAATCTTCATCACTAATATTCTTTCTCCATGCATCATATGATTTCTTATGCGGCAGCCTTTCTACAAATTTACCTGAATCAACACAATAAAGCATAATAGTTATCTCCCTTCATATTTCAATATATCTACTATAACGAATTTTTTAAATAAAAAATGACATCCATTAGAATGTCATTTCAAATTATTGGTACCTCTGTCTTGACTTGAACAAGAAATAGCAGAATCAAAATCTGCGGTGTTACCATTACACTACAGAGGATTATTCATTTGGAGCACTCTGTCAGAATAAAATTGACGAAAGACAAGGTTGCAGCTTGCTTGTAGAAACCAACTACATACGAGTACATTTGGTACCCCTATAAGGACTCAAACCTTAACTACAAGTTCCGTAAACTTGCGTGCTATTCATTACACTATAGAGGTTTACTGGCACCCCATATAGGACTCGAACCTATTACACTCGCAGTAGAAGTGCGATGCTCTATCCAATTGAGCTAATGAGGTTTATTCAAGATTATAGCCGCCGACTTGCTAGGCGATTTAAGACACCCACTCACTCATTTCCCTCGTCCAGGATAACTAAAGTCGAAACCTTGTTAAACTAATCGGGTCGTTTTAGCTCGGTACCTACCCATTGACGCCGGCGGCTTGGTGCTGATAGTAGGATTTGAACCTACACACCCTTCTACAGATACCAGCATCTCAAGCTGGCGTGTCTTCCTATTTCACCATATCAGCATGTGGCAGGGGCAGGAGGGATTCGAACCCATCGACACCTAGTTTTGGAGACTAGTGCTCTAACCAGACTGAGCTACTCCCCCTATATAATTGGAGCCAGTAAGGGAATTTGAATCCCTACAAACACGTTGGCAACGTGTTATGCTACCATTGCATCATACCGGCATATTGGAGCGTCAAGAGGGGATTGAACCCTCGACAAAAGATTGGAAATCTTTTATGTTACCACTACACCACTGACGCAAAATGTTGACTTATATGGATATAGCTTATTAGGCTATTCTACAAAAATCACTTCATTATAAGGTTGCGACTCTTATCTTAGTGTTATTGCTTTTCACCGTCTGAAGGAACTTCTACATCCTCCCAAAGATTGCGAATCTTTTAGGCATATAAAGGAGTTATACAAGTCAACAAATACTGGTGTGTTATTACACTAAATAATCCACGGTAGGTTAACATATGGCAATCAAGTAACTTTGGTCATTCGTTTCAGCACCTACTAATACTTGTTACTTGAAGTGTGAGTCATCTCTCCTCACTCTGCCGAGATAGTCTTCCCTCACTTAGCTGAGATCAATGCTTAGAGGGTTCTTCGGATACTTTCAGAGATACTTGTTTAAGATATCTAACCAATATCAGGGCTATCCTATACTATCCCGCCATGGTAACAGTCTGGCCTTCCTCCACTTGTCCCATGACTCTGTCGCGATTAACTCCTTAGCTGATGGACACTTTTAATCCTACAGTCCAGCAATGGTGTCTAATTTCAATCCACATACTTTTAAGTATGACAATATACTATAACGAAATATTTTCAAGAATTGTTTTAGCGGATATTTCTACCAGCGTCCGCTAGCGCCGCTTACAATATTCATCTATTTAGAATAACGATCTGCCACAGTACAAGCCGCGGTACTTTCTGGTTTAATTTTACAAGGAAATCCTGAAGCAGCTACATATCCCATAACACCTTGTATCAGGTCCTTCGTCTTACCGTACTTACCTACATCACAGTGTATAATCACGCTGTATAGCACATTATTTTCTATAAAGATCTTAATAAGCTCGTCCGCGCAACTTATAGATAATTGTGTTTCCATATATATTCTATCACTTAGACTATGTATAATATTAGTTATAATAGGATGATAGAAGAATATTCCACCTTTACCAATTTTATGAACAACAATAGCTGTTACAAATTTCACTTTACCAGAACTCTTCTGAGAATCTGTACCAATCTCAATACTATAATCATAATCATCATTTAGAAAATCGTTGATCTTATAGACGATATCAGCTAATATAATAGATTTGAAACTACCTGTAGTAAATTTTGTATCTTTTTTGAATATTGTATTCATTGTTCACTTACCTTCTTATATTTGGTAGCCTGTACGAGAATTGAACTCGTGTCTTCAGATTGAAAATCTGAAATCTTAACCACTTGACTAACAGGCCTTATGGCGACCCTAGCGAATCCCGACATCGCAACCCCCGACGTGACAGGCCGGTGCTCTTCCTTTGAACTATAGGGCCTTATTGGAGCACCTGATCGGTTCTGAGCCGAGATCTACGGGTTACAAATCCGTGGTTTTACCAGTTAAACTACAGATGCCTATTGGTGGACGAGAGGGGAATCGAACCCCTAATTTCGGTTTGCAAGACCGATGTATTCCCAATTATACTACAAGCCCTTATAATGGTAAGGGATAAAAGATTTGAACTTTTGACCTCATGGGTGTAAACCATACGCTCTTCCAGCTGAGCTAATCCCTCTTATATGGTGCTGACAGCGAGAATTGAACTCACGTCGGACGATTATCGGTCGTCTATTAAACCTCTTAACTATGTCAGCCTTTGGTGGACCGCCTCGGATTTGAACCAAGACCATCTGCGTTATGAGCACAGTGCACTACCCTTATACTAACGGTCCATATGGTGGAGGTGACAGGAATCGAACCTGCAATGGAGTTACACTACCGACGGATTAAAAGTCCGCTGCCCTACCTTTAGGCGACACCTCCCTATTCAATTGTTTTCGTACTTTCTGTTTTCGTTTCATTGTATAATATCCTTTCAATTTATGGCGGAAGGTCAGAGATTCGAACTCTGGTAGGATTTCTCCTAAACGATTTTCAAGACCGCCCCGTTATGACCACTTCGGTAACCTTCCTTATTGGTACAGGTGGAGGGATTTGAACCCTCAATCCGTTTCCGGCATAGGATTTTAAATCCTACGTGAATTCCAGTTCCACCACACCTGCACATCTTGGCGGAAGGTAAGGGATTTGAACCCTT